>PDVH01000021.1_pt1 | contig 42305 bp, 55 predicted proteins | sample 1369781 | NCBI WGS metagenome assembly PDVH01 (sample SAMN07795378, study PRJNA414565) | Alkali sediment metagenome, whole genome shotgun sequencing project. | isolation source: glacial lake sediment | place: Bosnia and Herzegovina: Donje Bare Lake | collected 2016-06
GATGGAATAAAAGAGTATGATGCTGAAGAGTATAACCAGTTGTCTTATCAGTTATCTTATCAGTTTAAGGGCTAAAAACATTTAAAAAGCATTTTTGTTATGGAGTTTTAGGATAAGTTTATTTAGGTTTTTTATGGTAGAAAAAGAAACAAGTTTGAGTAAGATTGGGAGGCTTGTAAAAACCCAGAAGAATATCAGGAACGTAGCGACCAGCGCGCACATTCACCACGGAAAGTGCATTGGCGGGAATTCTAGAGTTCTATTGAAAGATGGAAAAGTTAGAAGCGCAAAGGAAATTTTTGAAGAAATATCAAGAATAGGCAAAGTTCATGAGGAAAATGAAGACCATGTTGTTTATACCCCTTCAAATAAAATTGAGATATTTTCGCTTAATCAAGAAACTAATAAAATAGAAATAAAACCTATTCAATATGCTTGGAGATTAAATGGAGGGAATGTTATTAAGATAAAGCTAAGAAATGGATTTGAAATATCGACAACTCCAGAACATAAATATCTTGTTTCAAGAAATGGATTGGAATATATTGAAGCTAAAGAGCTAAAGCTTGGGGATAGGGTTGTTTGTTCAAGAAAGTTAAATGCAGAATCTGGGACGGATAAGAAAGAAATGAAAGAAAAAATACTGAACAAATTATCTGAGAAGAATTTTTATGTTAATTTGAAGGAAGAATTTTCCAAAGAGTTCAATAAAAAAATACTTAATTATGGAATTAATAATATAAAAACCAGCTTGAAGAAAAAATCATTTTATCATGGCGTCTGGCAGAATAGATATAACTTGAAGGATTTTGTTTCTTTGTGTGAAATTTTTAATATTAATTTAGAAGAAGCTTATGATAAAATTGATAAAATTTATTTCAGAACTGGAAAACAGAGAGGACAGAACTCAGTTGCCATTAATCTTCCAAGCAACTTTGAGGAATTCTTTTATTTGGCAGGATTATTCTTGGGAGATGGTTCTCACAAGAAGTTTATCGCAGGCAAGGAACAGCTCGCTTTGGGGGTTATAGAAATATGCAGGAAACTTGGTTTTGATGCAAGATTTGTCAAGAATAAAGATAGAACTCCTGAAGTTCATACTAATCTAACTCTTGTTCAGATATTTAACAGTTTATTTGATTATCCCTTGAAGCAAAAAGCTCATAATATAAAAATATCCGATTTTGTCAGAGAAAGTGAAGATAAATTAATTGCCAAGCTAATCCGAGGGCATTTTGATACTGATGGATGTGTAGAAAAAAGCAGAAGTGCTGTAACAATAAGCTCTGTTAGTTCTGGAATGATTGATGATTTGCATCTTCTTTTGTTAAGATTTGGATGCATTGCAATAAAAGAAAAAGATAACACTCTGTCTTTGTCAGGACTATCTGCAATTAATTTTGAGAAGAATATTGGGTTTGGCTTAAGTGAAAAATCTGAAAAGCTCAGGATTCTGGCAGAAAAAGCTTCAGGCAGTATTGTTTGCGACAGCATTAGAATTGGAAATCAGGTTATGCTTATTAACAGAAAAGTTAAAGACTTTTTGTCTCATGAATTAGCATACATAGAAATAAACAAAATTGAAGAAGGATTTGAAGAAGTCGTTTATGATTTTACTATCCCTGAAAACCACAATTTTGTTGCTGAAGGAATGATTATTCATAATACCGCTTTCACAGACAACCTGCTTGCGGCCGCGGGGCTTATGGCCGCCAAGATTGCAGGGGACTTGGATGAGGGAATGGCGACGTGGCAGCATTCTGATGAGCAGGAAAGACTTATGACAGTTGACGCTGCAAATGTATCAATGGCTCACAAGTTCGGCGGGGAAGAATATTTGATTAATCTTATTGACACTCCCGGGCATGTAGACTTTGGAGGAAACGTGACAAGAGCCATGAGGGCAATTGACGGAACTTTCGTTCTTGTGTGCGCATCTGAGGGAATAATGCCGCAGACTGAAACTGTTCTTAAGCAGGCATTAAGAGAGAGGGTAAAGCCTGTTCTTTTCATAAATAAAGTTGACAGGCTGATAAAGGAGCTAAAACTTAATCCTGAGCAGATGCAGGAAAGATTCAAGAAGATAATTGAAAAATTCAATCAGCTGATTATGCAGATTGCTGAGCCCGAATACAAGGAAAAGTGGCAGGTAAATGTTGCAGATGGAACAGTTGCTTTTGGAAGCGCGAGGGAAAACTGGGCATTGTCTGTTCCTTACATGAAGAAAAAGAACATTTCCTTCAAGGATATTTACAGGATATATGAAATGGAAGACAAGGAAAGAGATGCGTGGGTCTGGCAGAACGCCCCTCTCTATGAAGTTGTGCTTGATATGGCAGTAAAGCATCTCCCGAGCCCTCTTGAAGCCCAAAAATACAGAATCCCGAGGATATGGAGAGGAGATTTGGATAGCCAATTTGGAAAGGATCTTGCAAGCTGCAATCCTAACGGAGAGGTTGCGTTCATTATAACAAGAATAGTTATCGACCCGAGAAGCGGAAAGGAAGTTTGCGCAGGAAGGTTATATTCAGGGACGATAACAAACGGAATGGAAGTCTATGCAAACAATGCAAAGTTAAGAACGAGGGTGCAGCAAGTTCTTGTTTATAATGGAATAAAGCCCGAGCAGATGGAGAGCGTCCCAGCGGGAAATGTACTTGCAATATCAGGGTTAAATGCAGATGTTGGGGATACGATAACTGTCAATCCACAAACGGCATTTGAGGAAATAAAGCACATATTCCAGCCAGTTATCACAAAGTCGATAGAAGTTGTCAGATCTGCAGATTTGCCAAAACTTATTGAAGTTCTCAGGAAAGTCGGGAAGGAAGACCCGAGCATCAAAATTGAAATAAATGAAGAGACAGGAGAGAACCTTCTTTCCGGGATGGGAGAGCTGCACTTGGAAATCATTGAAGGAAGAATAAAGAACGAAAAGGGCCTGGAAGTCAAAATGGGGCATCCGATAGTTGTTTATAGAGAGACTGTTTCAAAACCAAGCAATGTTGTGGAAGTGAGAACCCCCAATGGGCATAACATAATATATTTGAGCTTTGAGCCTCTTGAAGATGAAGTCTACAATGCAATTGACAGGGGAGATTTGCCTGAAGGAAAATTGAAGAAGAGGCCGGAGGAAATATGGAAGAAACTTTCTGAGCTCGGGATTTCGAATGATGAAGCAAGGCAGTACAGGGAAATTTACAAGGGAAATGTATTCGAAGACAGGACAAGGGGAATTGTTCTTCTTGGGGAAGTAATCGAATCCCTGCTTGATGGCTGGAGGCTTGTAGTTGATAATGGGCCTTTGGCAAGAGAGCCATTGATGAAGACCAAAGTTATTCTGCACGACATGAAGATTCACGTTGATAATGTTCACAGGGGGCCCGCCCAGATATACCCCGCCATGAGGCTTGGGATACATGAAGCGATGAAGAGAGGCGGGGCGGCAATGCTTGAGCCAATACAGACACATCTTATAGAAGGCCCGGTTGAATTCATGGGAACGTTAACTCAACTGGTTGGAAGCAAGAGGGGAGTTTTGCTTGACGTTCAGCAGGAAGGAGCAGATACTGTCATCAAAGCGAAGATTCCCGTTGCAGAAATGATTGGGTGGAGCAATGACTTGAGAAGCGCGACAGAAGGAAGAGGTGTTTCGAGCCTCGCAGACCAAAACTTCCAGAAGCTGCCTGCAGAATTACAAGCAGAAGTCATAAGAAAAATCAGGCAGAGAAAAGGCCTTGCTGAGAATCAGTAAAAAAGTTAATTTTTTGGATTATTTATTGGAATTGTCTCTTTTTTTTCGGTAAAATCCCGGACTTGATGTCGTTGTCAAGAGTATACAGATTCTCCTCTCCCAGGCCAGGCACATAAACGTTCATCTCACCAATCTCAAGCTGTTTTGTATCCTTGGGTACTCTGCCAGTTGGATAAATCAATATTGATTTTGCCGTTATAAGCCTGCGCCCTTCGGGGTTTGAAACCATTGCAAATATTCCAAGGAAGTTATAATTCTTTTCAATTCCAGTTATTACATCCTGAACCAATGGGGCGGGCTGCACTGCCGAGTCCTTCAACCTCCATTCACCATTGTCAAATCCATCTGCATCAAGAACCGCGTAGTTTATTGGTATTTTATTGGCTGACGAATACACTCTAAACAGCTTGTCCAGCATACTTCTGGCTTCATCTGCGCCAAAGTCAATAATATGGTGCCTGGAGAGATTCATGATTGCTGATTTTGTGGGATCTGAGCGCGTTCTTTGTGCTCTTACCATTTCTTGGAACCTTGTCTCTGCAAGGAAAGAAGTCAGGGTTTTTGATAGTTTGATTATTCTCATAGGAAATTGTTGTTTGGGCAGTGTTATAAATATTTGTATACTCCGGAGTTACAGGAAAGGTTTATTAACTTTAATTAATGTTATTTAACATAAGGCTTTCTTAAAAAGAAACCCTGGAAAGAAAATAAAGAGGACAAAAAAGATGGCACTGAAAACTTTCAATGTTGATGACGCAGTGTATAAGACATATTCTAAGCACTGCAAGAAAAAGGGGATAAGCATGAGCAGGCAGATTGAGAATTTTCTGCGCGAGGAAATATTAAAAATAAAAAAGATTGGACTGAAAAATCCTGCTGAAAGCAAAGAAATCGCAAGAGAAATTAGGGAAATTGGGAGTGCTATCGAACATCCTCTGAAAAAGTATTGCTGATTTATCTTCGATAAATAAAATCTTGGATTCTGATGCAAAAAATATCTTGTAAAAAACAGAAATGTTTATATACCCCATAAATTAAATTGATTTATTCAAAATGGCAAAACAAAAACCAATCATTAACATTGTATTCGTCGGGCACGTTGACCACGGAAAGTCAACCACAATCGGAAGATTAATGTTTGATACCGGGAAGATTGCTCCTGAAGAGCTTGAGAAATTGAAAGCTGAGGCTCTGAGACATGGGAAGGCAGGATTTGAGTTTGCTTTCGTCATGGACAAGTTCAAAGAGGAAAGGGAGAGGGGAGTTACTATTGATTTGGCTTACCAAAAGCTTGTCACAAACAAGTATGAAGCTACAATAATTGACGCGCCAGGACACAAGGATTTCATAAAGAATATGATTACGGGCGCTTCACAGGCGGATGCCGCATTCTTGACGCTTTCTGCAAAGGAAGGAGTACAGCCGCAGACAAAGGAGCACGTATGGCTTTTGAGAACAATGGGAGTCTCACAGATTGCAGTCAATATAAACAAAATGGATGCAGTCGATTACAAGGAAGATGCTTACAAGAAGGTCAAGGATGATGTTTCTGTTGTATTGAAGCAGGCAGGATACAAGCCTGAGTCAATAACATTCCTTGCAATCTCAGGATTCAAGGGAGACAATGTTGCAAAGAAATCAACAAACATGCCTTGGTACAAGGGGCCTACGGTTCTTGAGCAGATTGACTTGTTCAGCCAGCCTGAGAAGCCTATTGATTTGCCTTTGAGAATGCCATTGCAGGATGTTTATGAAATTACTGGGATAGGAACGGTTCCTGTCGGAAAGATTGAAACTGGAGTGATGAAGGTTGGGCAGAAAGTTATTGCTTTGCCTGGAAGGTCAGGAAAGGGAATTGAAGGGGAAATAAGAAGCATTGAGATGCACCATGAACAATTGCCCAGCGCTGAAGCCGGGGATAATGTCGGAATCAACGTCAGGGGATTAGGGAAGAAGGATATTGCAAGGGGAGATGTTATATGCGATGCAGCAAAGCCTGCGACAATTGCTGAGGAGTTTACTGCTCAGGTTGCAGTAATTGCGCACCCTACAGTTATTGCAAAGGGTTACACGCCGGTATTCCACGTTCACACTGCGCAAGTGCCTTGCCAGTTCGTTGAATTGCTTGAGAAGACTGAACCTTCAGGAGTAACCACAAAGAATCCGGACTTCCTGAAGAATGGGGATGTTGCCAAAGTAAGAATCAAGCCTATCGGGAACCTTGTCCTTGAGACACAGGCTACAAACCCCCACATGTCCAGATTCGCTATAAGAGACGCTGGAGCAACAGTTGCTGCAGGCGTCTGCATTGAGCTTAAGGCAAAGAAAGCTTAAATTTTTATTATCTTTTGCAGCACAATAGTTTTTAAAAATAACTTCAGGTTCTTGGGCAGTATGGAAAAGACTTCTGAGTCTTATAACCCAAGGTTTTGCAGGTTCTACGACTGCAACAGCAGAGAGTGCCTTGCATACCCAAGGACAAGAGGATTCTCTGTTGAATTGGCTCGTGAAGGAGGCTATATAAGGTCCTGCCTGATGACAGAAAGAAGAGAGGGGCAGACTCGCCCAATGACATGGAAAAATTGCCCAGAATATCGGGATGGATGCAGAATAATTAAGATAAGAGAAAGTTTGGCTAAGAGATTAGCAAAGCGAAAAGGAGAACAGGCAGTATAATAATGCTTAAAAAGAGAACTATCATTGTGAAATTATGGGATTGGCAATTGTAAGGGATAATACCCGCGCGGTAAACAGACGAGAACTTGAGGAAAGGCTGAAAAATGTCGGAGATTATGTTAAAATGGATTTACTTTCTTCTGCACTGAAGAAGCAGCTTGATTTTGACACAAAAAAATTCGTGCTGATGAAGCTTGCGGAGATTTATGAGGCGAGAAAAATGTTCTCCGAGGCGGCAAGGATGATGAGAAATGCTGCTGAGATAAACACAACATACGACGGAAAGATGAATGATTTCATTAAATCGTGCGTCTTGTTCACCAAAGGCGGAAGCTTTGATGAGGCAGATATCTCGTTCACAAAAGCCATGGGTTCTGCGACTGAATTGCAGAAAGGCAGGCTAAAAGTTGTGAGAAAGGATGCCCTGAAGGCGCAGGCAAGAGAATATTTGAACAGGGACAGGAGAAGCCATGCAGTTGAAGCCTATGAAAAACTGCTTTCCCTGGAATTAGCTTCTGATGAAAAGAGAGAGGCACAGAACACGCTGCTTATGCTTTATGAGAAGCTTGGAAAAATCAAGGAATTCTATGCCCTAAAGGCAAACGTGCAGTAAGCAGTCAGACAAATCCACCGCGCCCCATAGAGTTTATTGAGAGGTTTATTTCAGACAGGCTGACTTCGTCGCTGCAGTTTGTTCTGTAATCCCTTAAAAATTTCAGGAAACGGTCGTCATTGAGATGATAGAGCAGCCCGGCGAGGTAAAAAGAGAGTTCAGGGTCCTTCATAAACCCCCCCAAAAGTTTGAATGTATTTTCCTCGCCTTTGCTGTCAAGAAGGCGCGAGAGGGCTAAGCCGTATCTTGCTCTTTCTTCCCCGGATATCTTAGCGTTCCCATAATCTTCCAGGAATTTTCTCAGTTCAACCATAATCAATCTGTAGATGAGGCACCTTTAAAAGCAATTAGCTATGAGAGCATATAGATTGCAGGCACAAAAAAAGAAAATGCCCCCCTGCGGGCCTAAAAATCAATTATCTGTTGAAGTTGATTCGAGTCCTTCAAAAAGTTCGTCACCATCAATGCCATCGGGGGCATCTGATTCGGCAGGCTCTTCTCGAAAGACCTCTTGTTTCTCTACCTCTTTTCGAACCATTGTAAGTCTTGTTCATGCCTAAATTTTTTGGTTTATATACTTTTTTATACACGAATTATGCCGGCAGAACAGGGGAAAAACTTTAAAAAGGGTGTTTGTCTCTGCCTGTGATATAGGAAGAATTTGATAGTGTGTTGTTATCAATTTCATATTCACGCCCTTCTTGGGCATAATGGGCATTAAGAGATTCTTTCTATTTTAGGCATTCTCTTTCAAAAGAGAATCCCTGGCAAGAGAAATTAACTTGCAAAAACGAAAAAGGGCAAAAAGCCCAGGAGTAAAAGAAAAATGGCAAAAGTAAGTCCGGCATCAATCAAATACATGGTTTATGCATCATTCAAGGCAGAAGGGCCTTTGGAAAAACCCGATGTAATCGGAGCCCTGTTCGGGCAGACGGAAGGTTTGCTTGGCTCGGAGCTTGAAATGAGGGAATTGCAAAAAGAAGGCAAAATCGGAAGGATAGATGTTGATTTGGAAGTAGTTGATGGAAAAAGCGTAGGAGAGATAAGGCTTCCAAGCGCGCTTGACAAGTCAGAAACAACTCTTGTTGCTGCTGCATTGGAGACAATTGACAGAATTGGGCCGACAGAGGCAAAGATAGAAGTTCTTAAGATAGAGGATGTAAGGGGCGAAAAGAGGGATTTCATCCTTGAAAGGGCGAAGAAGCTGCTTGAGGGGCTTGAAGGCAAGGAAACTGCCGGAGAGATGAGCAAGGTTCTCAAGGAGGAGTCAAGGGCTGCTAAAATACAAGAATACGGGGACGAAAGGCTGCCTGCGGGGGATATTTCAGGTGAGGAGATAATTGTTGTTGAGGGCAGGGCAGATGTTGTTAATCTCCTGAAAAACAGGGTCAATAATGCAATCGGAATGAATGGAACCAAGCTTCCTGCTGAAATAGCAAAGCTCGGCAAGACAAAGAAAATAACTTTGTTCATTGACGGCGACAGGGGCGGAAAGCTTATTGCAAAGAATGTAATAAACAATGCAAACATAGAGTTTGTTGCAACGGCGCCTGATGGAAAAGAAGTCGAGGAGTTGGCTGGAAAGGAGATTCTTATGGCTTTAAGAAAGAGAGTTTCTGTTGACGAGTTCCTCGGAAAGAACAGGAGAGAGCTCAATGAGATTGCAGAAGATGCTGCAGGAGAAGCAAAAGAGGAAAAAGTTGAATTCAAGGGAGATGTCAAGGAAGTCCTGAGAAAAAAGTATGAAGAAATAAAGGGAACAAAGATGGCACTCCTGCTTGACGGCAGTATGGATATAATAAAAAGGGTAAGCTCAAGAGAGGTTTCAAGGAACATAAGGTATTCCAAGCAGAAGATATTTGCAGTTGTGATTGATGGAGCTGCAATAGCAACAATAATCGCGGCATGCGACGAGGCAGGAGTTTCTCATCTTGCTGCAACAAACTTCTCGAGCTTTGACAACGCCAGAGTAAATTTAATCAGCCTTTAAAAATGACAATACGCGGAGAGATTATGGAAACGATGGGGGCAACGATAGCTGACAGGACACAGATAATGCTGGATTCTATAAAACCCTATAACAAAGGATGTTTTACATGTGAATATCATACAACTTCTGATAGGGTGGGGGATGTGCCCGAATTGAGGGCAAGATATATTCCAATACCCTGTTCTGCACAGCATAAGCATGTGCCTTGCAGAATAAATTGCCCACTTTATAAAATGGATGAATGTTGGGCAGGGAAGAAGAGAGATTAAATTTAAATATAAACCAAATCTCATACTGCTGATTAAGAAAGAGGGTTGAATGTTAAAGCAAACCAGAAGAATCGTGTTTATTGCGCTTATTGTAGTTGTTATTTTAGCAGTCATTGGAGCTGCTTATCTGGCTTTCTTTTACATGCCAAATTGCGAAAACTATGAGTGCTGGCAGAAATATATGTCAAGATGTTCCAGGGCAACGTTCATAAATGACGAGCCCGAGGCTGCCTGGAAGTATGAAATAGAAGGAAGGAATGGGAAACTATGCGATGTCAGTGTCGAGCTCCTGCTGGCAAAACAGGGCGAACTTGGGATAGACAGGCTTGTTGGAGAAGAGATGACGTGCTCTTATCCTTTTGGCATTTCTGCCTATGCGGAGAAAGATTTGAGCAGGTGCCATGGGGCATTGAAAGAAGAGCTGCAGGGATTGATAATAAACAAGCTGCACAGCTATATAATTGAGAATCTTGGGCAGATTGGAGAGGGGCTGGAGAACGGCACAATTTAGCCCTGTAAAAGCATGGCGATAAAATTCGGACCTGCGGGCATTGGGCCTGTTAAGGGTGTTGAGCAAGTTCTTGAACATTATAATAAACTCGGCCTCAAAGCAGCCGAGGTTGCTTTCAGTTACCAGGTTTATATCAAGCCTGATGCGGCAGGGAGCATTGGAAAGAAGGCAAAGGAATTGGATATTGAGCTGAGCATTCATGCGCCTTATTATGTAAACCTAAACTCAGAAGAAAAGGCAAAAAGGGAAGCGACTAAAAAAAGGATTCTTAACTGCTGCAGAATAGGCGAAGCGCTCGGGGCTAAAACAGTTGTGTTTCATCCGGGGTATTACGGCAAGAAGGGGGACAGGGAAAAAGATTTTGAAACGATAAAGTCTGGAATAGCAGAAATAATGACTGAGATAAAGAAAAATGGCTGGAAAATAGAGATAGCTCCGGAAACTATGGGGAAAGTCAATGTATTCGGAAGCGTTGAAGAAATTTCAAGGCTTGTGAAAGAGACGGGCTGCTCTTTCTGCTTGGATTTTGCGCACATTCTTGCAAGGGACAAGAAGGTAGATTATGAAAAAATAAAAGGGCTTTTTCCCCAAAAGAAATGGCACGTTCATTTCTCAGGAATTATCTATGGAGACAAGGGAGAGAGAAGCCATAGAAAAACAAATGTTGACGAATGGAGAGAACTCCTGAAAAATCTGCCGAAAGACAGGGAGATTGTAATAATAAACGAGTCTCCTGACATGATAGATGACTCTGCTGAAGGATTGAAGATTTACAACGGCCTCTGATTAGTTATTACTTGTCTCTTTTGAATTTTCTGCGGGCGATTTTGCCTTCTTTTCTGCCTATCTATGGCTATGAGCCTTGCTCTGGCCCTCTCCGGGCTGACTTTGCAGAGATTAAGAATGTTAAGCATTTTTTGAAGTATCTCATCATAAGTTTCACGCCTGTATTCCTTGACTTTATCGAGCCTTAATTTTGTTTCCTTCTCGAGCTTTATCGTCGTTATCTTTGGTGTTTCTTTGGGTTCCATTTTGGTATACCTCAGTTTATGCAAGTATAACTATATAAACATTTTTGTTACTCTAAAATGGTTGCTTTAGTGTTGTCACCATAAAGTTTATAAATGGGCCTTGGGTGAGTATAGTTAACTAAATTTAAACAAAAAACAAGAAAAACCATGGTATACCCAAAAACATTGGTTTCGCTTGTAGCAATCTTTGCACTTGCGATTTCATTAATCGCCTGTGTAAGCGCATCTGGAAGCATTTCTGCGGAAGTTAGCGGCGTCGCAGCCGATAATGTCGCAGTGTTCGCCGGACAGACGGTTCCCGTAAGGATAATCTTCTCGTCTGACGCTAGTGCATCCGATGTCAGAGTTAAAGCATGGATTTCTGGCGAGAAAGAATACGCTGTTTCAACTGAAAGATTTGACGTGGTTGCAGACAAAGTCTACAGCAGACTTGTCTCAATACAAATACCCAGCAGAATAGATCCTACAGAGGATTTGAAGCTGGAAGTATTGGTTGAAAGCAGAAATGACGGCACAATTGTTGAAAAGGAAGTTACCCTTTCAGCACAGAGAGAATCCTACAATGTAGAGGTTCTTGATGCAGTCATGGATTCCGAAGTCTCAGCAGGAGATAACTTGGCTCTTGATATTGTATTGAAGAACAGAGGAACTCATTTCTCTGAAGATACATTTGTCAGGGCAAGGATACCTGCTCTTGGCGTTGAGAGAAAGGCTTACTTCGGTGACCTTGCTCCAGTCGACCAGGCTGATCCAGACAAAGAAGACGCTGCTGAGAGAAGGATGGTTTTGAACATCCCTTCCAGTGCACCAACAGGGCTTTACCTTGTTGAATTGGAAGTCTATAACGCAGACTCCAGCGCAGTTGTAACCAAAAAGGTATCAATTGTGAACGGGGCCAGCGAGAGCAGCCAGTTTGTCGCAAACGCAAACAGCAAGACATTTGCTGTTGGTGAAAAGGCTCAGTACAGCCTTACACTGGTTAACTCTGGAAGCAAAATCAGAGTCTACGAGCTTGTGCCTGAAACATCTAGTTCCCTGGCACTTGACTTGGAGAAGAATATTGTCGCTGTTCCAGCCGGAGCAAGCGAGACAGTTAACTTCGATGCTGTTGCCTCAAAAGAAGGCAAATACAGCTTTGCAGTGAACATCTACTCTGATGGAGAATTGGTCAAGAGATATAATTTCTTGGCTAGCGTAGAAGGCAAGAGCTCAACAGGAAGCAGTGCTACAGTCGTATTGACTGTGATACTTGCAATAATCTTCGTTGTGCTTTTGGTAGTCCTTATCGTATTGCTTACAAGAAAACCTGAAAACAAGGCCGAAGAGTTCGGAGAAAGTTACTACTAAGTTTAAATTTTTATTTTTTTCCTTTTTTAACTTTTAGTAACCCGAACTACTTCTTTTTATTTTATAGTTTCTTTCTATCTCAATAATCTTTTATTTATTATAGCCAATCCATCTTAGTTATTTTTAAATATCCCAATAACGAGGGGGTTTCATGGTGCATATAAAAAGACTGGTGGCAAGCGGCTTCAAATCATTTGGAAGGAAGACGGAAGTATTGTTTGACAGGGGAATTAATGTCATTGTCGGGCCTAATGGGAGCGGGAAGAGCAATATTTCTGATGCCTTGTGCTTTGCGCTTGGAAGACTATCTGTGAAGTCGATGAGGGCAGCCAAGTCGCATAATTTGATATTCATGGGCTCAAAGTATGTCAAGCCTGCCGCAGAGGCTTCTGTGGAGGTAATATTTGACAATTCTGAGAGAGTATTCGGGATAGAGAGGGATGAGATAAGCCTCAAGAGGATAATAAGGAGAAACGGGCAGGGGATATACAAAATAAATGACGAGACAAAAACAAGAGCTGAGATAATTGAGATGCTTGCCCAGGCGGGCATAGACCCTTATGGGTTTAACATAGTGCTGCAAGGGCAGATACAGTCGCTTGTAAGGATGCATCCGGAGGATAGGAGAAAGATAATAGAAGAGGTTGCGGGCATTTCAATATACGAGGCAAGAAAGGAAAAGTCCCTCAAGGAGATGGAAAAGACTGAAGACAAGCTGAAGGAGATAAATGCGACTCTGAGGGAGAGAACGGCCTATTTAAGAAATCTTGAGAGAGAAAGAGTGCAGGCATTAAGATTCAAGGAGCTTGAGCAGGGCGTAAAGAGGGCAAAAGCCTCTATCCTAAGCAAGAGGCTTGAGGAGAAGCAGCATGAGCTCGATAAGATATTAAAATCCATGGGCGAGAAAAATACGCACAGGGACAAATTAAAAGAAAAATCCTTTAAACTGCAGGGTGAAATTGATTCCGTCTCAGGGAAGATAGAGCAGATAAACAGGAAGATAAGGGAATCGAGCGGAGTTGAACAGGAAACGCTGCACAACCAAATTGCCAATCTGAAGGCGGAGATTGAGGGGCTTCGCGTCAGGAAAGAGAATTATGAAAAAAGAAAGGAAGAGACTGAAAAAAGAATCGCTGAGATGACAAAGAACATCCCTGAATTGGAAAAAGAAATAGAAGAGCTCAAGAAAAAATCGCCTTTGACGGCAAAGAAGGCTGACGAACTGAAGAAAAAGAAGGAAGAGCTTGAGCAGATAGAAGATGATAGGAAAAAGCTGCTCGCAAGCAGGACTGAGCTAAACTCCTTAAGAGAAAGGCTGAGAGACAAGGAGAGGCAGCTTGCGAGAATTGTAGTGGAATCTGAATCAGCATTAAAGCATCTTGAGGAATATTCCAAGGACCTTATGTACAAAGATGCTGCTGAGTGCGAAAAGGCAATAGGCTCCCTAAGGGATTTAATAATCGGGGAGAAAAAGAAGTGCGACGGGTTTTCAAACGAGCTTCTTGAGAATGAAAAAATGGCATCAGTGCTTCAGGCTGAAATAGCCAGGGTTGATAAAATAAGGAAAGACATGAAGAATATTGACATCTGCCCGCTCTGCCAGAGCAAGATAACGGAAAGCCACAAGGAGCATGTCCAGAGGGAGGCGGACGGCAAAATATCCGATTCTAAGGAGAAGATAGAGGATTTGAAGGAAGATTTGAGCAGGGCAAGAAATGAGCGAATAAGGATTCTTGGAGAGATTGAAACTGCTGAGAGCAGACTTGCAGGCTCGATGCTTGAGCTCGCAAGGCATAAGTCAATAACTGAAAGGAAGGCGCGAATAAAAGATGTTGTTGATGAAGAGAAGCTGCTCAGGGAGGAGCTAAAGACAATTGAAGACAGGAAAAAGGCAATGGAATCAAGGACTGAGGACTTGTCAAAGATAGAGGAAAAATACCAGTCCAAGAGACTAGAGATTGAGGAGATATCATCAAGGAGAGAGGAAGATGTTGACATGACTCTTTTCTATAAGGAAAGGGATGTTGAGGCTATCAGAAATTCCATCAAAATAAGCAGGAAAGACCTTGAGGATTTGGAGCTATCATTGAAGGAGCTTGGCGAAAACATAGAGATGAAGGCAGAGGCGCTTGAGAAGAGAGAGGGGCAGGAAAGGGAGCTTAACGCAAGGTTTGAGAGCATGTTCGAGAGCAGGGACAGCCTGCAAAAGCAGATGCAGAGCAAGAATCTTTCCCTTTCAGAACTGCAGAGCGACATAAGGCAGTTTGATGACCAGATTAATTACCTGAAGGTTGGGCAGGCGAAGATTGACGCTGAAAAAGAGACTCTTCAGATTGACCTGAATGCCTATGAAGGCATTGAAATCCTGAAGATGAGCCTTCAGGCTCTTGAAGAGAGGCTTGCAAAATCGGAGCAGGCGATGCGGGAAATAGGCTCAATAAACATGCGAGCGCTCGAGGTTTATGATAACATAAAGAAGGAATATGATATTGTCCAGGACAAGGCAAATGTACTGCTCAAGGAAAAAGATGAAATAATGAAGATAATCGAGGAGATTGACAGGAAAAAGACAAGAACCTTCATGAGAACATTCAATGCGATAAATGAGTTATTCACAAGAAACTTTGCCAAACTTTATACAAAGGGAACCGCGCAGTTGGAGATTGAAAACAAGGAGGATATTTTCGCGGAGGGCATTGACATAGTGATAAAACTCGCAAAGGGCAAGTATTTTGATGTGACTTCCCTTTCGGGCGGAGAACAAACACTTGTTGCTCTTGCGCTGTTGTTTGCTATACAGGAGCATAAGCCCTATCATTTCTATATCTTTGATGAGATTGATGCAGCCCTTGACAAGAGAAACTCTGAGAGGCTTGCTACGCTCCTAAATCAGTACATGAAGTCCGGGCAGTACATAGTTATAACACACAACGACGCAATAATCATGGATTCTGATGTGCTTTACGGGGTAAGCATGCATGACGGCATCACAAAAGTGCTGAGCCTGGGGCTCGACGCGGCTGCTGAAGCCATGAAACCAGAGCCCGGCGCTCCGCAGAGGGCAGAAGAGGCGCTGGCATCTCAGCCCGCAGATGATGTTAAGCCAGAAGTTGAGGATTTGACACCAGAAACAGAGATTGACTCGCAGGAAAATCCTTCAGATTCACTTCTTTAAAGTTTTAATCCTCTTTTCCTGAACTTCGCGGGACTTTTTCATTACTACATTGAAGACATCTTTTACAAACTGGCCGTCTTCCATCCCGAGCTCCTTTGCCTTCTTTATTCTATTATTCATGAGTTCCTGTTCCCTTTTTGGGTCTTTGATTGGCATGTGATTTGCATGCTTGAAATCTGCCAAATCTTCTGCAAGAGAAAGCCTTTCTGCCATTAAATTTAGCATTTCATTGTCCAAATTGTCTATCTCTGCTCTCGCGTCTTCTATTTCCATTTTTTCCTTAAAATCCCTCCAGAGTTGCCTGCTTCTTTGATTTTTCAAAAATTAGTTTCCAAGTTGCCCATGATTTCCTGAAAATGCCTGAATTTTCAAGTTCTTTTCCATGTTTTTTCAGAAAAGTCTTTGTTAGAGGGTCCGATGGATAGCCGCTTCCTATGTTTCCATACTTTTCATATTGATTCTTTATCTTTTCGACTTCTTCTTCCCTCGCAACCTTGGCAAGGATTGATGCTGCAGATACTGAAGGATAGTTCACGTCTGCTTTGTGCTCGCATTTTACATCAAGATTGGCGGGATTGGCAATGAATCTGAGCAGGGTTGCTCTCCAGGCTCTTATGTTTACTGAAGGGCAGTCTATTATCACACTTATCTTATCTTTCCCTTCATTAAGGATGTTAATTATGTCCGCGGCTTTTCTTGCTTCGAGAGTATTAAGATTTGTTTTTGATTCTACTGCTGCATCTATTTCATCAGGAAATGACTTGACAACGTGGGATTTTATTGAGTTTCCCTTTATAGTTTCTGCAAGCTTTATTCGCGCGGGATGAAGAAGCTGCTTTGAGTCTTTTACTCCCGACTCACGGAGGATGTTTTCCTGCTCCCGGGTCATTAAGACTCCTGCGAGAAACATACTTCCAAGAACTGGCCCCCTACCGGCGTCGTCTATGCCTATAACCAATTCTTTTGCCATTTTTGTTTGTATCCTTTCTGATTTGCTCTCGCCTTGAAGCTCCTCATCCGCTGATTGCGGGCTTCAATCCTTCGGCAAACAGAAATAGCGGCGGGTGGATTTGAACCACCGACCTCAAGGTTATGGGCCTTGCGAGAACTCCAGGCTCCTCCACGCCGCTATGCAAATAAAGACGTGGGAGAGCTTTTAAAGGTTATCCTCTATTATATCACATGAGCGGACCAGGAGAGGGAAAAAAGCTGATTGGAAGGGCAGATATCTATATTCATCAGAAGGGAAAGTCGCGAGCTACCATAACTCATATAGATATTGAATCTCCTGCGTTAAACAAGATAATAAAACCCGGCGAGAGTACATATGTTGGGGGCAAGGCTGGCGGGGTTTTCATTGGATTAAAGAAAGAGATGATTCAGAGAGCTGAATCACGGGTTAAGAAATAAACTTCTGGAATAAACGGCTTGTCAGTCTTTGTGATTCCTGGCATACCTTAATGCGTCGGCTTGTGTTTTATGTATTGTTCCGTCAGGGTGCTCTGGCGGGGCGTATAGGGTATAAAGCTTTAGAGACTTGGATTTTGAGGAATTGCATACATAATGCCTGGTTCCAGCGGGGATAATGACTGCATCTCCGTCTTTCAATGAATATTTCTTTTCGCCGGCGATAACTTTAGCGCTGCCCTGCTCAACCCTTATGAATTGGTCGTGAGTCTTGTGGACCTCAAAAGGAATATCTTCTCCCGGCTTTAGGCTCATCACGACCAGCTGAACATATTTTCCGGTGTGAAGGACTTTCCTGTAGTTTGTGTTTCCAAGGGTCTCTTTCTCAATGTTTGATTTGTAAGGTCTAATCATCTGATTTTATGAACCAAATGATACTTTTAACGCTTTCGGAAGGCGCGGAATAACAAACCTTAAAAGTACTTAATTGCCTATTTTAATAATGCCCGGATGGCACAGCGGTTACTGCGCAAGGTTGCTAACCTTGTTTCGCGCAAGCGATTCCCAAGTTCAAATCTTGGTCCGGGCGTCCCTTTTTTATTTACTGCAGGAGAACTCTTAAGAAAATGTTGAAATTTATTCTTGGATAATCTTTATGGTAGGATTCATCACGTAATTGTCCTTGCTTGTCGGCTTTATGGACTCAGCAGCATCGAAGTCAAGAGTCAAGGTAGTTGTTTTGTCAGATTCAATATCAAACCCGCGTATAAGCTTAATCTTGTCCGAAGGCACGGATAAGTCATGCTCCGCTCCGTCTATTGTTGCAACTGCTTTATCAACGGATAATCTAACCTGCGTGTATTTGCCTACAGCAAGTGTCTTTGAGCCGAGAACTTCCTTAACATCTTTTATGGCGATAAGGTCGTATTGAACCGGGCCTTCAACAACTGTAAACCATCCGGTTGATTCATTATCTTCCGTACTTTCATTTGCCGTTCCAGGGGCTAAGTGAACTTCAACCTTGGAAATCGTAACTAGAGCTTTTGAAATATTTAAAGCAGAAGGAGCATCAGTAATTTGCAATTTAAGAATCCCGGTATTTGAACCCCTCATAAAGAAATAACCCGCAAAGACTGCAATAATCGCTATAACCACAATAATCGCAAGCCCAGATAAACCTTTTCTATTCATATTATCCTAGATGAATTGGATTATTTAAACGTTATCTCGGATGCGGGCGCTAGAGATTGATATCTCTGAACCCTCAAAACCTCTTGGAAGGTTTATGCGGGAGCCAGGATTCGAACCTGGGCACCCACTAAGAGACAAGCTTCTGAAGCTTGCGCGTTTAACCACTTCGCTACTCCCGCTTATGTTAAATATTTGTTTTTGCATAAATAAACCTTTATATATCTGAGATTTTTACGATTCACATGATGGTAAAAGACTTGATGAAGAGGCCCTTTGTTGTGGACAAAGATGTTTCTCTGGCTGAAGCTGCCGGGATAATGAGCAGCAAAAATATAGGAAGCCTGCTTTTTGTTTCAGGGAACAAGATAAAAGGGATAGTTACAGAAAGGGATTTGATAAAAAATTTCAGCAAGCATGAGAAGATATCACAGATAATGAGCACAAAGGTTGCAACAACTGCGCCTGATGAGCCTATTGACAGAGCTGTGGAGTTGATGAGAGAAAAAGGAATAAAGAGGCTGCCTGTTATGCAGGATGGAAAGCTTGTGGGGATAGTAACGCTTACAGACATCATGGCTAATTTTGAGGCTTTGGAAGAAGAATTCTTCTTTGAGTAATTATAACCAAAGAAGAAATAGACTTGCTATTATCGATCTATGCTTTTTGGTGATGTTTTAGTTGTTTTTGCTGGATCTCTTTGAAGATTTACCTTTTGTAGTTTGTTAATAATGCTAAAAGTATAAAAATGATATTTATCTTGTTGAGCTATGATATTTGAGATTATTCTATTAATTCTTGCAATTCCTGTTGGCTACTTGCTGGCATGGATGGCAAGGGATGAGCTTATTGATGGGGAAAAGTGGTTCAAGATTTTGTTTATTGTCTCTATTGTTCTGGCAGGATTATTCTGGGTTTTTGGGCAGGGTTATATAAGCTGGACTTTGTTATTTATTGCAATCGTTGCTTTGATTTCGATAATCAAGAGCAAAGACAAAAAATGGACAAAGAAAATTTTTAACTGAAAAGTTCTAACGAGAGTTTATAAGTTCAGAGAATATCTTATTGTATGGACAGAATAATGATTCCTGCGTCCATAACACTGGAGAGTTGTGTTCTTAACAGAAGATATAATTGGAAATCAAACCCGAAAAAGTATACTGTTTATAAAATTAAATCTAAAAGAGCCTTTGTAAGGTTTAGCTGTAAAAATCTTGCTTATAAGCTAAGTAGACTAAAATTTGATAAAAGAAGAATAGACGTAAATTTCATCGATGACAAAAATCTAATACTCCAAAGGGCAGGAGGCGGAAAATTTTCAATGCAAGGCTATAGCGGTACGCACCCAGGAATACAATTTGTAGTAAATAGTGCATTGCCTGAGAAGTTGAAGAGAAAGTTCGGAACAAAATCAAAGTCATATCCTATTAATATTTTTATTTTTCCCGAGGAATGGAAAGAACTTAACCTCTCACCTGCAGACTTTCTTATCGAAGTAGAAAGAGAATCTAAATCTCTTCTTAATGCTGCATTGAGAAAGGGGTTTACAATCAATAAAATTTCAAAAGGAAGAGGGTTTGATTTAAGTCTAATAAATCAAAACAATTGTGAGTTAATTCTTGCAATTTCTTCTCATGTTGCTTCCAGTAAAAGCAGGAGTAAGGAAAAAACAATTCAGAAGATATTGATGGACATAAGCAAGATGCTGCCTTATATGGACAAAAATAAGAAGGCAATTCCAGTTGTGATAACTCAGCCTATTGAATTTGAGGGTTCGTGGTCCTTTACTACTCAAAAATATCTTGATTTTTATAAAGATAGATTTAATTTTAAGTTTATAACCACAGAATTTAAAAAAGGATGGGAAGATATAGTAATAGGAGAATTGTCTAAAATCTAACATGTATAAACCACAAGAAGCAGAGAAAGAGATTTTGAAATTTTGGCAGCACAATAAGATATTTGAAAAACTGAGAGCCAAGATAAAAGGAAGGAAAAGATGGAGCTTTATTGATGGACCAATAACCGCAAATAATCCTATGGGAGTTCATCATGCCTGGGGAAGAACTTACAAAGACCTATTCCAGAGATTTAAGGCAATGCAAGGTTTTGACCAGAGATTCCAGAATGGCTTTGACTGCCAAGGATTATGGGTTGAAAGGGAAGAAGAAAAAGACCTCGGATTAAAGAACAAAAGAGACATAGAAGAATTTGGAATATTGAATTTTGTGAATGCTTGCAGGGCTAGAGTTGAAAAATTCTCTGCAATTCAGCGCGACCAGTCCATAAGGTTGGGGCAGTGGATGGACTGGGAGAATAGTTACTATACTATGACGGATAATAATAATCTGCATAACTGGCATTTACTAAAATTATATTTCGATAAGGGCTGGCTTTACAAAGGGAAGGACGCAGTGCCTTGGTGCTGGAGATGCGGAACAGCAAGCTCAAAGCATGATATTGCAACGGAGGGTTACAAGGAAGTAACTCACCCTGCGCTTTTTATGCAATTCCCTCTCAAAAATAAACCGGATGAATATTTCTTAATATTTACAACGACTCCTTGGACTGTCCCGGCAAATGTTGCAATTGCTGTCAATGCAAAAATAAATTATGTAAAGGTTGATAATGAAGGCGTCAAATACTGGCTTGCAGAGTCAAGACTCTCTGAATTGGAAGGCAAATACAAAATTCTTGAGAAAAAGAAAGGAAAACAACTTGAAGGCATGGAATATGTTATGCCTTACTTTGATTTGGAAGTTCAAAGGGGTGCACCGCACAAAGTCGTTCTTTGGGATTTGGCTTCTGAAGAGGAAGGAACAGGCATTGTTCATATCGCCCCTGGTTGCGGAGCAGAAGATTTTGCTCTTGGAAAAAAGATTAAACTGCCTGCAATATGCCCGCTTGATGACATGGGGGTTTATGCGGAGGGATGGGGGCAGTTTAGCCTTAAAAAATATGACATGGTTAATAAAGAGGTTATGCAAGAATTGGAACAACGCAGATTTATTTATAAAATAGTTCCCTATAGACATAGATATCCTCATTGCTGGAGATGTGGAAATGAGCTTGTTTTCAGATTAGTTGACGAATGGTACATCAAATGTGATGGAATTAGAAAGAAGCTCGTTGCAGAGAATAAGAAAATAAGGTGGTTCCCAGAATATGGAAAAATCAGGCAGGAAGAATGGTTCAAAAATATGAGCGATTGGTTAATTTCAAGAAAGAGATATTGGGGCTTGCCATTACCTATATGGGACTGCCCATGCGGGCATGTTGAAGTAATTGGAGACTTGAAAGATTTAAGAGCAAGAGCTATTGACAAAAAGAAAGTGGATGAATTAAAAGAAATCCACAGGCCTTGGATAGATGAAGTGAAAATAAAGTGCAAGAAATGCGGAAAAGAGGTTGAGAGGGTCAAAGATGTTGGAGATGCCTGGCTTGATGCAGGAATTGTGCCATTTTCAACTTTGAACTATCTGACAAACAAGAAATACTGGAAAGAGTGGTTCCCCGCAGAGTTTATATGCGAGAATATGCCTGGGCAGTATAGGGGCTGGTTTAATGCTTTAATGTGGGCGTCTGTTGCTTTGACAGAAAAAGCACCATTCAAGTCAATTTTAGGATATGAAACTCTAAAAGATGAAAAGGGCGAAGAAATGCACAAGAGCAAGGGAAATACTATTTGGTTTGATGACGCTGCTGAAAAAGTTGGCGCTGATCCTATGAGGTTGCTGTATTGCCTACAAGACCCCGCAAGAGAGTTAAGGTTTGGTTATAATGTCCTTAGGGAGCCGGCAGGAAACCTTATTGTATTATCTAACTTGATAAATCTGGTCGGAACCTCTAGGAAAGCACATAGTCAGCATATAGAAGATAAAATAATAATGAGTAAATTTAATTCTTTAATAACCAAAGTTACTAATGAATTTGAAAATCTTCATCCACACATTGCAGTATCTGCTCTTGTTGATTTCTGGGTTAAAGATCTCAGCAGAGGTTACATTCAAATTGTAAGAGATAGACTTGCTGAAAATGATGAAGTCGCTAGTGGAGTTATAACTGAAATCTTTATTGAGCTAATTAAATTGTGCGCACCTGTTTGTCCATTTTTAACAGAGCATCTTTGGCAAGAGTTAAGAAAGAAGAGTCTTGTGAAAGAAGAATCCGTTCATCTTTCTGAATGGCCAAAGGCTGAGGAACACAAAATAAATGATAAGCTTGAGAAGGAATTTGCGCAAGTTATGCAGATTGTAGAACTTGGGCTTGCAAAGAGAGATGAAGCCAAAATAGGGTTGAGATGGCCGCTTGCGAAGGCAATTGTACACGGAGATTTGAAGCTGTCTGAAGAGCTTGAGGGCATAATAGTGAAGCAGTTGAATGTGAAGGGCGTAGATATTGTGAAGGGAAAGGAGCTTAAGGTTGAATTGGACACAAAAATGACTCCTGAACTTGAGGCAGAGGGCTTTGCGCGCGAGTTCGCCCGCAAGATACAGGCAGAAAGAAAGAATGCCGGGCTGAAGAAAGGAGACATGATAAGCCTGAAAGTTGCCTGCGACAAGGAACTCAGAGAGATATTGAACAAGAATATTCACTTCTTACTGGAGAGAACAAACAGCAGTAAAATCGATTTTGTCGACGGTAAAATGGCAGGGAAGCCATTTGATTTTGCCATAAGAGAAAAGAAAATAAGTGCGATTTTTTCGTAATTCTAAAGAGGTGCAAGACTGAAAAGGTTTAAATAGTAGAAAGGTTTAAAATGTTCAACAGAGATTAAATAAAGAGGACAAAGATGATAATCAAGGAAGAATTTTTGAGTCGCCTGAGAAAAATATTTGATTTGAATCTATATGAGGCGAAAATCTGGACAGCATTATTGTCAAGAGGGGTTTCTACTGCAGGAGAATTGAGCAATATATCAGACGTTCCAAGAAGCAGGACTTACGATATCCTTGAATCGTTGGAGAAAAAGGGCTTTATTCTGATGAAGATAGGCAAGCCGATTAAGTTTGTTGCCCTTAAGCCTGAGGAGGTTGTCGAAAGAGTGAAAAAGAACCTTATTGTGAATGCGCATGAGAGAAGCAGAAGGCTTGAGCAGCTTAAGGGTGACGAGGTTCTTGATGAATTGACTTCATTGTTCACGAATGGAATCAAGTTTATTGAGCCTTCTGATTTGTCCGGCAGTCTCAGGGGAAGGCAAAACATGTACAATCACCTGGATATGATTGTCAGGGGCGCCGAAAAGACAGTTACTCTTGTGACAACGGCTGATGGACTCAATAGAAAGTTGGAAGTTTTGATGCCTGTCTTTGAGAAGGCGAAGAAGAGGGGGGTAAGCATAAGGATTGCTGCGCCGATAAACGCCGGCAACTACAAGATTGCGAAGGATCTTTCGAAGGTTGCAGAGGTTAGGGACCTTTCCAAGCACGGTCTGAATGGAAGGTTTGCCGTTGTTGATTCCAAGGAGCTGATGTTCATGCTTCTTGATGACAAGTCTGTGCATCCAAACTATGATGTGGCAGTCTGGCTGTCAACCGATTATTTTGCAAAGGCGCTTGAGCAGATGTTTGAGGCTGCATGGAGTGATTTCGCGCCCTTGAACAAGCTGAATTTGAAGGCTAGGTAAGATTTCTTTTTGCAATCAGATATAAAAAAGTTTAATAACGCATTTATTTGTCTGAGGATGTGGACTACAATGAATCTAAAGGCAGCACTGCTACTGAGACAAGAAGAATGCTTGCATTACAATCAGATCCAGATTTGGGCAGGAGGATGTTGATTGAAGCTATGGTTTTTGAATCTGACGCGAGAATGTTTGAAGGGCAAAAAGATATAACTAAAGCAAGATATTGGTATGCATACGCGCATTATTTCTTTTTCAAAACTGATAATAATTTGGACGCAGAGAGATGCGCCGGCAAAATATCTGAGATGGAGCATCTATTGAAGACGCAGGGAGATGCATCGAAGAAATTGGGAGGCTGGGGGGCTGATTCTGAAACATGTTTATAGACATGCATTGCCATATTGACATGTGCGCTGGAAAGCCCAAGGATATAGTTGAAAGGGCGAAGAAGGCAGGCGTTGGCATAATCGTAAGCAGCGGTATCAATCCTGAAAGAATAAAGAAAACGCTTGAATTTGCTTCTGAATTTAAGGAAATAAGGGCTTCGTTGGGCATTTATCCTGTTGAAATGCTTGAGCTCAGTGAGAGCGAAATAGCAAAGCAGATAGAAATAATTCGCAAGAATAAAGACAAGGTTGTTGCTATCGGAGAGATTGGCATGGACTTGAAGGAAGCGCAGCAGATTGAGAAACAGAAGGATAATTTTAGGAGACTGATAGGGCTGGCTATTGATTTGGACAAGCCGATTCTTGTTCATTCCAGGAAGGCGGAGAAGGAATGTATTGATATAATTGAAGAAATGAAAGTAAAAAAGGTGATTATGCACTGCTTCAATGGGAATTTCAAGCTTGTTGAGAGAGTAAGAAACAATGGGTGGTGCATGACTATACCGACAAATGCGACATTCAGCGAACATTTCCAGAAAATAATAAAAGAAACCCCGATTGAGCAGTTATTTTGCGAAACTGACTCGCCTTTTCTACATCCAAACAAGGAAAGAAACAATGAACCTGCGAATGTTGTGGAATCTTATAAAAAAATAGCGGAGATAAAGGGCATAACACTTAGAGAAGCTGAAAAAAAGATAGAGGAAAATTACAGAAAGATGTTTGAGCAGGGCTATAAAAACATTAAATCTTAAATAAGGCAGATTTCTGATATATCCATGCAAAAGAGGGCAGTTGTATTAGGGGCGCTTGTATTGTTATTGATTTTCTCGTTGTTTGCTATAAGCGCGAAAGATTACAAGTCAGGCAGGATAGAGCAGAAAGTATTAAGCGAGGCAGCCAAAGAAGGAAAAGTAAAAGTCATTGTGCAGCTTAAAGACGTTGGAGCCGGAAAAGGCAAGTTTAAGGCGCAAAATGATGAGAGGGCGGCTGTTTTTGATAAGATTGGAAGAGAAAAGATAAGGCATGAATTCTCTTCGATAAACGGCTTTTCTGCGAGTCTTTCTCTGAATGACCTGGCAAAGCTTGAGCAGGATGGGAATGTTGAAAGGATATATTATGACCGCCCTCTTAGCATAGACCTGGCGCAATCTACTTCAATAATAAACGCAACACTTGCATGGCGTTTGCAGAGCAATGGGGTTAATCTGACGGGAAAAGGACAAACAATCTGCATAATAGACACAGGAGTTGATTACACACATCCAGATTTGGGCAATTGCACACCGGTGAAATTCAGCATAAACGGCACAAATGAGAGCTATGTTGTTGAATCTGCACATCCGTACAATGACGGCTTTGATTATACCTGGAAGATAAACAAAACTGGATATACTAAAATTGGCGTGCATTTCGCAAACATCAGCACAGAACGGCAGTATGACTACGTTTATGTTATGGATGGAAACAAAAAAATAGTTGCAGCTTATTCGGGTTCACTTAACGACACATGGAGCCCGAGCGTTGATGGAGACACAATTTATGTAAGATTAAAATCTGATGAAAGTATCAATTATTCTGGTTTTTACATTGACAGGGTGATTGATGGCACAACGAATACTACTTACAACTGGAACAATTGCACAAAAATTGTTGGGGGATGGGACACTTACAATTATGATCCTGACCCTATTGATGATCACGGGCATGGAACCCATGTTACGGGGATAGCTGCTGCCAATGGCACTATAACCGGCGTCGCACCTGAGGCTAAAATAATCTCTATCAAAGCACTGAACTCAACAGGAGGCGGAGAAAGCGGGGATGTAATTGCGGGAATAGACTGGTGCACAAATAACAGCGAAAAATATAATATATCAGTTATTTCGATGAGTCTCGGCGGAGGGCTAAGCTCGGGCTATTGTGATACGAGCGACCCGCTTACAGCTGTGGCAATAAATGCTGCTGTTGCAAAGAATATCTCTGTTATTGTTGCTGCTGGAAACGATTGGAGCACAACAAGCATATCATATCCAGCTTGCATACAAAACGCAACACCTGTCGGTTCTGTTGACAAAAGCGATGTTATTGCTGGAAGCTCAAACAGAAATTCGCTTGTGCAGCTGTTTGCTCCGGGCGTTAGCATTACTTCCACATGCGCCACATTCCTTGGGGGAGGCTCGTGCTCAAAAGATGGAACCTCGATGGCAACGCCGCACGTTGCAGGGGCATTTGCAATAGTAAATCAGTATCTTGCGCTGAACGGCAAGACAAGAACGCCTCAGCAGATTGAATCTGTGCTGAATGCGACTGGCAAGACAATCCCTGATTCTGGTTCTGGTTTGAATTTCTCAAGAATAAATGTCTATGACGCAATTATGTCTATTGATGTTATTTCTCCCAACGTCACGCTTGTTGGGCCTGAAGAGGGTTATTCTACGATGGACACAAATTCAATTTTGTTTGAGTATAACGTTACAGACAATGGAAATCTGAGCAGCTGCAGCCTGATAATTAATAATGTTACGACTGATTACAATGCAAGCACAATAAACACAAGTGCAACTAATTCTATTTCTAAGACTCTTAGCGCTGGGGGTTATACATGGAGCATAAATTGCACAGACGTTTCCGGCAATAATGGCAATTCCAGCACGAGAAACTTAATTGTCAACGCAACGCCCACGCCTCCAAGCGGCGGAGGGGGAGGAGGCGGGAAGCGAAACACAAACATGAGCATTGCTTCTTCCGGGAATGCAACAAACGGCACATTGACTGCCCTCAATCAGAGCGCATCGGGAGGGAATAACTTGCCTAACCAACAAACTGGCTCAGGCAGCACTGGATTGACATATAACAAATCAGGAAGGACTTTGCATATAATGCCTGAACAAAATAATACTTCTGCTGAGAGCGCTGGGAGTGAAAATTTGAGAATTTCTATCATTGTAGCAACGGCAGGAGTTCTTGTCTTCCTTGTTTGGTATTTCTATATGCAATATAAAAGGTCGCTAAAACACCTAAGTATTGGCAGACATAAATTCTGGGGATAGAAATAAAAAATGCGGGGAGGAGGATTTGAACCTCCGTAGGCACTAAGCCACAGGATTCCTTATTTGCCCGGAATCCAAGACTTTAATCTTCCTCATGGGAGATTGACATCTTAAGTCCTGCCCTTTTAACCACTCAGGCATCCCCGCATATAGAAGAACCAATAACTTATATTATAAAGATTTCCTTGTGTTCAGATGCTTTTGTCTATCTTTTCAAGTATTTCGGGCATGTCATAAGATATATCCTGCAGAATTTCTGGGTCTGTCGCATGAGGATTCTCAGCTTTTAACTTTAAAGCCAAAGAGGCTCCTGAAATAACTCCCATCTTCACCTTATTTTCGGTTGGCATACATGTTTTAGATGTATGTCCTTTAAAAGATTTATTGTGATGCATAACGGGGACATCAAGAAGTCTGGAATGGGACAAATTTCATGTCTTTGAGCACGTTCTCGACACTATCGCTGCCGATTCGATGTGCTAAGACATCTGCCATGTAAACAACTCTCGGGCAAATGGGCCTTTTTTGCGTTCTTCCGCCGCGCGATTTTCCTTTTTTGATAAAATTGCCTACGACAAATCTCGGGCCAGGAAAATCTGCGAATGAATCTCTTAGATATTTTTTTCCCTGAGAGGTAAGACTCCCATCAAGGTATAGTTTTATTCCATCTATACCAAGACGAGAATTTTCTTTCAGGAAAGCCCTAATCAGAACTGGGGAGGCATAAACAAGATTTTGTGAGCATTCTCTCCATTTATCTCCTGTAAGCATTGTGAATCTGTAATCTCTGTCGCCTTCTCTAAGCCACCTCTGGGCCATTTCATAATCCCTGCGGTTGCTGAATTGCCTGACTATTGAATCATCCGGGGCGTAGGAAAATGTTGCCAGCACAAGCTCTCCTTTAACACGATTGTCATGAGCGTGGTTTGTGTCATCGACGCCGACAATCAAAGAAATTCCCATTTTTGTTCACCTTTTTTATTGCTAAATTGAGATGTTATTTAAAGATTAGTGTATAGAAAGGAATATTTAGCGAAATATATGATTTCTGTCTGCATAATACAATAACCATAAATATTTAAAGAAAAGTTCGGTTAAATTGGCAGACGGAAATACAAAAAAGAGCATGGATGAAATTGAAAAACTAAAAACTGAACTTAAGATAAGGGGTTTTTCTCCTCTTACTGCAAGAAATTATGCATTCTTCGTTGAGAAGTTTATGAAGAAGTCAAACAAGCCTGCCGATGATTTGAGCGAGGATGATGCAAAGGCTTATCTCGCGGAACTTTGTGATTCAAAATCGAAAAACACTGTTATGCTTGCCGCCGCTTCCCTGAAATTTTTCTACAAGGATATTCTCGGAAAGGAGTTTAGCAATGTTAAGATGCCCAAGAAAGACAGCAAGCTGCCTGAAGTCCTGACCAAAGATGAAGTGAAGAGGATGATTGAGTCAGCAGACAATCAGAAATCAAGGCTCATCATATCCCTTCTTTATTCGACTGGATTGAGAGTCTCTGAACTCGTCAATCTAAAGGTTGAGGAGGTTAATTTTGCTGACAAGAGCGGCTGGGTAAGAAGAGGCAAGGGCGCAAAGGACAGGATTTTTGTGCTTTCTGAGAGTCTTGGAAAGGAATTGCAGGAATATCTGAATGGAAAGGGGCACAAGTTTATTTTTTCAAAGGAAGAGCCTCTTACTACAAGGAATATACAAAAAATAATCAAAGGAACTAAAATAAGAGCGGGAATATCAAAGAAAGTTACTCCGCATACTCTAAGGCACAGCTTTGCAACGCATCTTCTTGAGCAAGGAACAGATATAAGAATGATACAAACTCTTTTAGGGCATAGTTCATTAAGCACAACAAGTTTGTATACACATATTTCAAGCGAACAAATCAAGAAAGTTGCCAATCCCTTTGATAGCTTGAATAATTCTGGGGTTCAGAGTTAATTCCTTTCCAAAATTATGCAGAATTAAAAATTATCTGTAGGACTTTTGCCTCTTTGCCCTTGCTTTGGAATCTCCGGGCTTGCGGGCTTCCTTTCTTCTTGAGTCCTGAACTATAATGTTTCTGTCATAGGCAATGTAAGCCTTCCTGAGGACTTCTGAGCCTGAAAGCATCACTAAAGCTTTTGCAATTGCGAGTCTTGCAGCCTGAATCTGCCCTTCTCTGCCTCCGCCGCTTGTTGTTATGTAAAAATCATTCTTTAATTCCCCGAGGACTTGCTCATGTATTCTTATTGGTTCTGAAAGAGCAAGCTTATGGAATAAATTGAGTTCTGTGTGAGGCAAGCCATTATAGAAAACTTTTCCATCTCCTGGCTTCATTCTAAGCTTTGCAACTGCAGTCTTTCTTTTTCCTGAAATTATCTGATTTTCCGTAATCATATTATCTTCGCCACCTCGCCGAGAGTCGTTGTCCTTGTTTTCATCTCTTTTGCAAGTGAAATTTTCTTTGCCGCTTCAAACTCCTTTGGAAGAGCATTATAGCACTTTATTCTGTCAAAGGCGGCTTCGCCCCTCCTCTGGGTGTATTCAAGCATTCCCCTTATTGTTCTTTTCATAAGCTTTTCAGCGACTCTTGGAATTATTGGGCCTTTTTGGGCGCCTCTGCCTCTGCTTCTCATGTGGCTGTATTGCCCGAGAATCATATTTCTTCTTCCCGAAAGAAGAGCGTCATTGCAATTGACAACTATTACATTCTTGCCAAAAAGCGCCTGTTTTGCAGCAAAGCTGGCAACTCTGCCCACAACTGCATCTTTTGCGTCAACTACTATCTGCTCGTTCATTTGTAAGACACCTGCGGTTTCTTGCTAACAACTTCCCTTAAATTTAGTTCGCATATCATTTTATGATTTTGAGTCCCTCCGCCTTAGGATTCTTCTTTATTTCGTCAAGAATATGCACCCACTCAGATTTTGTTTTTTTGAGCTTTTCAGCGGCTTCCTTTGATATTCCAAATGAGCATATCCTTACTTTTTTTGTTATTTCGCCTACCGAAAGGACTCTTCCAGGAACGAGAACTGTATCACCCATTGAAATTTGCGAATCTATGTCTTCAAGATTGACAGAAGACTGGTTTCTTGTTGATTGTGAAAGAAGCTTTGCAAGTTTTAGCCAGGCAGGATTCTTTGTAGCTAAAAATATAGCTGCAGCCAGCCTTGGGTTTGTCTTTCTGTGAACTCTGACTTTGAGTTTTGTCCTGCTCATCTGTCTTGATATTTTGTTCATGACTTTGTGTAATGTGGATGCTATTTAAACTTAATCATGAAAAGGTATTTAAACACACTAATACACATTAATCTGCATGGCTAACAAGATAAGGATAAATGTAACTGTTGACAAGGATAAGCTTGACAAGGCAAAAACGAAGCTTGGGCTGTTTGGGGGCAAGCTGAGCACCCTGTTTAATGCATATCTTTCTGAATTCGTTGAGAGCATGGAGCAGAAGCCGTATGAAAACAGGAAGGAGATTGTGAGAAAGCTGAATGAAATTGATAAAAGAGTTAAAAAACTGGAGGAGAAGAGATGATTTCTGACTTTCTCTTGCTGCGGGCTTTCTCGCTTATGCTGCGAAGCTCCTCCCTGCGGAAAGCAGAAATGCGGGTAGCAGAGATTGATATCTCTGAACCCTCAAAACCCTGCGAAGGGTTTATGCGGGTATTAGGATTCGAACCTAAGCATGCACTAAGCAACGTCGGCCTTAACGACGCCCGTTTGACCACTCCGGCATACCCGCGCGATATATATGTTGCAGTGAATATTGTTTTAAAAACATTATGCAAATGGATATTCCATAATCAAAATGAGGTAAATTCAGATGCATATTCCAAACGATAACTGGCAGGAGAGATACAGCTGGTGCAGCGGCAATGGGAACAATGGCAATGGACATAACGGGCACAATGGCAATGGATTCAATGTGCATGATTCAGTTTTTGTAAACAGGCATCTGGTGCCCGAGTTTGAAATAGCCATCAAGTATACCACTGGGTTGAGCTACGATTATAACCTTGAACTGGCAGCTGCTGCAGTAAAGCATGCGGAGGCCATGATGATGGCCGGGAGAGTTTATAACACTGAGCCGCACAATATGGTCGGGGATGCGGAAAATGTTGGTGCGATTGAAGTAATAGCCTCTGATTTTGGCAAAGCTTCCTGGGCTTTGGCAGGCAAGTTCAAGGACGACTATGTTCATGGAAACAACCTCATTAAGTTCAGAGAAATGGGTATTGGATTTGCCATAAAACCTGCACCCCCAATTTATATTGTTTTCACTGCGGTGAGGCTTGCCAAAAGAAGAGTGGCTTGAGATTAAGTTTACTTTATATTCTTCTCGAACTCATCAAGGTTTTCCTCGAGAGCATCAACTGCTTTTATAAGAATATCCTTTGCGTCCATCTGCCCGTAGGATTCTATGACAAAGAGCATTTCTTCTGAAGGTTTTACCGCTTCCTTGTCAAGCTTTTCTATTTCGACGACTTCTGCCTCGTTCAAATCACAAATCCACTTGCTTCCTTTCCTTTCAGGCTTTATCAGGCCCTTCGAGCTTTCAACTATCTTGTCTATTTCTGGAGAGGATTTAACGTCCAGAATATGCCTGTAATAGCATAATCCCGGAATTGACTTTGCGTGCTCTATCCCCTTGCCAAGAACGGCTGTGGCAACCAATTCCAGCTTCTGCCCTTCGGCAAGAAGAACTATTGGAATTTTTCCATAGACAACTTCTGCGTTTCCGTCCAAATCAGATGCATAAACCGTGCATGGGCCTGTTTTTGAGAGCTTCAAATCTATCTTTGTCTTCTTTGTCATTCCCTTTTCTGTTTTCAGAGGAACTAGTCCTAACCTGAGAGCTAACATCTCATCGTAAAGGGCAGAATCGTTCTTGAATATCTCAACGCCATCTATGGCAAGTGTTGGAACTTCTGCAACACTTCTTCTTATGGCGTTTGCGAGAGATTCATTTGCTTCTATTCTCAGAACAAGAAGTTCGGGTGATTTCTTGGCAACTTCCATGGTAAAATTATGAAAAAGGCTCTTTTAAAGCTTAGCTTTAGACCCTTCTTCCTCTCTTTCCTCCCTTGTGCTTCGGCCCGCCTCTTGGAACTCTTGTTGTGTCCAAAATGCTGATTATCTTGAAGCCTTCCTTGCTAAGGGTTTTCATTGCTGCATGCCCGCCCGGGCCTAATCCGGGGCTGTTTGTCTTAGCCCTTGAACGAATGTACAATGAAGTTATGCCCAAATCTCTTGCTCTTTCTGCAGCCTTCTTTGCAACGAACATTGCAGTTGTTGGATTAGATTTTAATCTTGAATGCTTTGTGACCATTCCGCCTGTTACTCTTGAAAGAGTATTTCCTGCCAAATCAGTTATGTGAACCATTGTATTGTTTGAAGAGGTGAATATGTATGCTATTGCTGCCCTTTCAGGCTTGCCTTCTTTCTTTTCTTCTTTTTTAACTTCGCTCTCTGCAGCTATTTCCGCCTTAACTTCCTCTGCCTCAACTTTTGCTTCTGCTTTTTCTTCCTTGGCCTCCTGTTTTTCCTCTTTCAATTCGGCTTTCTTTTCTGCGGCTTCAACTTTCTTTGCTTCTTTCTTAACTTCATTCTCAGTCTTCTTCGCAGGCTTCTTTTCCTCTGCTTTTTCTTCTTTCTTTTCTGCCATTATTTGGCTTCCTCCTTTGCTGGTGATTGTGCTGCCTCTGCCTTAACTTCCACTTTTGCTTCTACTTTTTCCTCTGCCTTTGGCTTTGCAGGCTTGTTTGATTTCTTAAGAGTTATAAGATTTTCTTCTGAGACAGAAACAAGATAGCTTGGAGAGTTTGTGACATTGTTGTCTATGAGAATTCTCTTGTGGACTACCATCTGCCTTGCTTCCTGCGGAGTCTTTGAGAAGCCTTTCTTGAAAACAACCATTGGGAGCCTTCTCTCAAGAAGATTCTCAAGCTTCAATGCAAGGACATCTGCTATGCTGTCTGCTTTCAATCCTAATCCTCTTAACTTGCCGAAAAGAACTTCCTGCTCTTCATTTGAGGATTTTGCAAGAGCCTTTGCCCTTCTCCTGAAGTAATCGACTCTTGCCTGATTTTTCCAGACTTCAAGCTTGTTCTTAAGTGCATATTTTTTCATCAAAGAATTTTCTTCAGCTATTCTTGCGCTCTCAAATGCCTTTTTCGGACGCGAATATCTCTTCTTCTTTCTTATCATTCTACAAACCTCCAGCGGTTTTCTGGGAGTTCCAGCAACCTTTTAGCTTTTCCGTTCATTCTTTCTTCTTAACCCCCATTGCTCTTCCCTTCTTTCTAAAGTGCGATCTTGTTCTTTGTCCTCTCACTGGCTGCTTGAGCGCATGCCTTATGCCCCTGTAAGACTTTATCTCTCTCAATCTCTTTATGTCAAAGTCTCTCTTCATATCCAAATCAGTTCCAAAGTAGTGGGCTGTCTTTCCCGTTTCAACGTCATTTCTCCTGTTTTTCAAGAAATCGTATATTGGGAGCTCCTCAAGGAATTTTTCTATCTTTTGGATGTCTGCCTTTGAAAGCTCTGATATTTTCTTGCCCTTTGGCAATCCAAGTTTCAGGCAGATTGCATTGGAAACTGTCCATGATATCCCTTTTATTCTTGTCAATCCCGCGTAGATATTTCTCGAACCTGGAATGTCGTAGCCAAGTATTCTTACAAGAGTCTCATTTTCGTCGAACTGCGGCTCCGGCTTCTTCTTTTGAGCCTGCTCTTTCTCGGCTTTCTTTGCGGGCTTCTCCTGCTTCTCTTGCTTTTCCTTTGGTTCTTGTTTTTCTGCCATATTATCTCACAAAGAGATTGAATCTCTGCTTTTCAAGCAGCTCTTCCAGAATCCTTTTTTCTATTGCTTTCTTCGGATCAGGAAGATTGCTTACTCGCGCTTTTATGTCCTCGAAGGACTCGAAAGGCTTCTTCTCGCGCTCATCCAAGATTTCCTTCATGTGCTTCTTTCCGAATCCAGGCAGAAGTTCAATCTGATGAAGCCTAGTGTTTATCGGCTGAGCATTATTAAAGAAATCTACAAATTTCTTTTCCTGCTCCGCAACTAGCTTATCGACGAATTCCTGTAGTTGGATCTTCGCAGTCTCTGTTATCTTGTTTTCCGGAAGCCTTCCGGCTATGTAGTATATCTTATCTCTCTTTTCTGGGCCTATATAAACTTTTTCTTTTACATCAAGAGAAACGCCTCTTCTCGGAATTAATTCCAAAAGAGCCAGAGTCTTTTCTCCTATAGCTTGAGCTACGGGCATCATTCTGCCTCCGAGCGGATACCCATTTGGAAGGTAATCTAGTATGATTGCATAATCTTCTTTCTCTGTCATGTTAATATTTTTTGACTATCTCTAAGATAGCGTTCGTCTCTGCTTCAGACAAACTAACATCATTTAGAATTTTGTTTAAATCTTCTGCGTCCCTTGGAAGAAAATCTGCTATCTTTATCAGATGCTCCTCCTTAAGTTTGGGATTATTGAGCCCTCTGACTTCTGCAATAAGCTTCTCTGCGTCTGCCTTTGAGAGAACTACAAATTTCTTCAAATAGTCATGAATAGGCTTCTTTTCCTCTCCCTTTGGAACAAGGGCATTGACTTCTGCCAGCGTTACAGGTTTTCTTGAAAGTATCATTCTATGGGCACCAAGGTTCCCCTTAGGAACCCCTCCTTTAGTTTAGCATTCATTTTGTGTCCTCTATCTTCTTCAGATGTATAGGTTTAATTATATATCTTTTTGGCTTGTTTAAATCTTTAATCTCCACATAATAGGCTGAACCCCTCTTTCCCAGGACTTTGCCTGTCCTGCCCTGAATTCTCTTGGGATAGCTGAGCGGAAAGCCAAGATTCCTGACTACAGCTACAGAATCCCCTGCCTTAAACTTCTGGAAAAATCTCGCTAATGAGAACTTTCCCCTTTCTCTTATGGGCTTGTGCTTTAACATAGAGATAATTAAAAAAGTCTGTTTAAAAAGATTTGCTATTCACAAGTATTTAATCTTCGCTTTGAAAAAGCTTCAGATAAAAAGGTTGCCTTTTAGGGCGTTTTCTGCCTATCTCAGCTTGTCTGACACCCGAAAAGAGCCTGTAGATATGGAGCCCTGCTCCAAAGAGCCTGTTTTTCGGGCGCTTTCCATATTGTCTATGATTGCCTTGAACATTTTCTCGCCCCAGACTGCATGCCCGCAGCGCTGGCAGACATCAACCACTGAGTTCTGGTCGATTTCAGCCTTGCAGTATATGCATCTTTTTGCCATTTTTCCTCTTTTTACAACTTTTTTTGCCCTATTAACTATTTAAATATTAAGGTGATAAAAAATAATTTAAAAAATAAAAAATAATGTTGAATTTTCTCACTTTTCAAGAAATTTTCAAGAAAAATTAGAATTTCTTATGCTTTGCGTAGCAATCCTTGCAATAAACCGGCTTGCCTTCGATTGGCTTGAAAGGAACTTCGCATTCTTTCTTGCACTCTGAGCAAACTGCTTTATGCATCTCTCTAGGTCCGAAGTCTCTTCGGAATCCACCGCGGTTAAATCCTGGCATGTTTTTTCCTCCTTACACACTAAATAACTGAGGAAATCTCTTGGATCTCTGAGTTATTCTCTATCAATCCACAGAAAAACTTGTTTTATAAATGTTTGTAAAGTGCAGAAAGCCAGAAAAGGTTTTTAAATCTGTTAAACGTACTAAATGCATGAAAAGAGGGTTATTCGCCTTTGTGTTGCTTATTATGCTTGCTGGCTTTGCAGGCGCGAGCTGTGATATTTCTGTAAGCTTGCTGAATCAGGACCCATACCCTGCTGTTCCAGGGGATTATGTCAAAGCAGTATTTCAGATAGCGGGAACAGAGACTACGGACTGCAGGAGCTTCTATTTTGATGTTGTGCCCGAGTATCCTTTTTCGGTTGAGTCTAATGACACAAAGATTGTGCTTTTTGGCGGGAATTACATAAGCGGGTACAGCTCTTTTGTGCTGAAGGCTTACAAATTAATTGTTGATGAGAATGCCTTAAACGGCGACCAAACCCTCAAAGTATCCTATGGGTATGAGGGAAGCGATGGCTCCATGGCAAGATATACCAAGGATTTTGATATTAACGTCCAGGACACAAGAACAGACTTTGATGTGAGCATACAGGATTATGATGCTGCTAAAAATATGATTACATTCGGCATTGTAAACATAGGAAAGAAGAATGTCGAGTCGCTTACTCTTGAAGTTCTGGAACAGGGCAATGTGGAGCTGAAGGGCGCGAGCAAGACAATTATTGGAAGCTTAAATTCAAATGATGACACGACTGCAAGCATTGAAGCTGTGCCTAAGGAAGGGGATATAACAGTAAGGTTGAGTTATAATGATGAGGCTAATGTAAGAAGAAGCATAGACAAGGTTGTGCATTTTAGCAATCGCTATCTGACAAATGCAGCAAATGCAACTCAACCGAGGAGCGGATACTTCTATTTGTTCTGGCTTTTAGTCATTGGGCTTGTCATCTACGCGGTTTACAGATATTACCAAAACAAGAAGGCAAAGAACAGCAAGCTTGCCTCGCTTAGAAGATAGTTTTTTGATTTAGCTAGCAGGGCGGAGGTGGAAGTCGCCGTTCCGTTTTCGAAACCGAAACATTTAAATAACACTTGTGATAATATTATTACATATGTTACAAAAAGATAACAGATATAAGATACTAAGGGTTTTTTTTGAAGATCCTTCTCCAAAAGGAATAGGGTTTCAGCTTAGAGAAATAAGCAGAAACGTAGCAGTAGCTCCTCCATCTGTTAAAAAGTATCTAAATGAGCTTGAAAAAGAAGGTTTAATTACCAAGGCAAAGCATAGAATTTATAGTTATCCAATTTATTACGCAAATAGAGATAATGAGAATTTTAAGTTTTTGAAAAGATTAGACATCATCATGCAAATAAAAGAATCGGGTCTTTTAGATTATATTTATGAGAATTGCATGCCTGACACTATTATTTTGTTCGGTTCAGCTTCAAGAGGGGAAGATTTGAAAGACAGCGATATTGATTTATTTGTTTTGTCTAATAAAGAAAAATTGGACTTGAAAAAATTTGAGAAAAAGTTAAACAGGGGGATTAATATATTCTATAGTGATAGTTTTAATAAGTTAAGCAAAGAACTAAGAAATAATATAATAAATGGAGTAATAGTAAGAGGATACTTGAAGGTGTTTTAACATGGATGAAGATTTGATAAGAATAACGCCAAATAAAGAAAGAGCGCAGTCAATTCTCAAAATGGTGGAAACAACTTTAGAAATGGTAAACAATATAGATAAAGATAAATTTCCTTCAAATGTTGCTAAAGAATATTATGAGGTTATAAGAGAATTGATAAGCATAATTTTGTTGCTTGATGGATATAAAGCAGTTGGCGAAGGGGCGCATAAAAAACAGATAGAATATTTAGAAGCAAACTATAAGGAATTCGTTAAGGCGGAGATTATTTTAATTGATGATTTGAGAATAACAAGAAATAAGATAGCTTATTTAATTGATGATTTGAGAATAACAAGAAATAAGATAGTTTATGATGGTTTCTTTGTTAAAGAAAGTTATGTTGATAGAAAAATAACAGATATTTTGAAAATGATTGGGAAGTTGAAATTAATAGTAAATAAGAAGTTGGTTTAGTTATTTTTTAGTAAGCGACAAACTTCATCTTAGGGGCTGGCGGGGGCAATAAATTCTGCTTTTTATAATTACTCATATCTCAGAGCTCGGACTGGCCTGATTTGCGAAGCCTGCCAGGCAGGGAATGTCCCTGAAACTGCGCCTATGATAAATGCGAAGGCAAGGCATCCAATTATAAGATAAGGGGGGAAGGCTGCCTGAAGGAGGTTTGTTCCAACCTGATTGACTGCTATATATTCTATCGCTTTGCTTACTCCCATGCCTATCAGCACTCCGATTATGCCTCCTACAAGCCCCAAAAGCCCGGATTCTATAAGGAAGATGAGCCAGATGTCAGAATTCTTTGCGCCTACTGCTTTCATTACACCTATCTCTTTGTATCTTTCAAGAACAGAAGTATACATTGTATTTGCTATGCCTATTCCTCCGACAACAAGAGATATTGCCGCGACTCCAAGAAGGAATATCAGAACTATGTTTAGCACTGTTTTAAAGCTGTTAAGCAATTCTTCCGGCGTGAGAATTACAAAATCCTGCGTTTTTTCAGTCACGCCGCGGAAAGAGCGAAGTCTTTTCTCCACTTTTGCAGCAACCTCTGCCAAATCTACTCCGGAATCTATCTGAATCCAAATCATTTCTATTTTGTCTCCTGTGTCAAATATTTTTTGGTATTCTGTGAATGGAACGTATATATTTTTGTCGTCTGAAGGATTTCCTATCCTGGACATTATCGCCTTTACCTTGAACTCATTTCCATTAATCAGAATAACATCTCCTGCTCGCACCGGCTTGTCAAATACTTTGTTGTACTTGAAGTCATATCCCAACATAATCTTGTTTGTATCTCCTGTTTGAAGCATTTTTCCTTCGTCGGGTTTGAGATTCATAGCCTCAAAAATTAAAGCCAGAGATTTTGCATTCTTTGCATCTGTAGGCATTCCAGCAACTGGGAGATATCTTTTTTGCTTGTTGAATTCTATCTCTCCGTTAGCCATTCCAAAATAAGAAACAGCTTTAACGCCTCCGACATTTTCTATTGCATCTGCATCTTTTATTGTTAATGAGACTGCCCCGCCAGAGCCTGGCTGCCCGGCTCCGCCTTTTGCCATTATAAAAAATTTATCTGTTCCGAGCATTCTGAACTGCTCTTCTATTGCTCCCTGGAAGCCAAGCGATATGCTGACAAGTATGAAAATGGTGGCAATGGATATGAAAATTCCAACCATTGTAAGCCAGGAGCGAAGCTTTCTTCTTCGCAGGTTCTTTATTCCCAAAACAAAATAATCTTTTATCATTTTATCCCCTGAGAGCCACCACCGGCTTTAATTGTGATGCCTGCAATGCCGGCAGAATGCCAGATGCCAAACCCATTACAAATGCAAATCCTATTGATAAGAAAACAAGAGGATAGGATATTGTGACTTGGAGAAGATTTTGTCCTAGGGCGGCATTTGCGACTGCTGAGACTGCAAATGCAAACCCTATTCCCAATAGGGCCCCAACTATTCCGCCAACAAGCCCCAAAAGCCCTGCTTCGATTAAGAATATCTTTAATATTTCGGAGTTTTCACCGCCAACCGCCTTCATTATCCCTATCTCTTTCATTCTTTCGAGGACTGAAGTGTACATTGTGTTTGCAATTCCGATTCCTCCGATTACAAGCGAGATTGCTGCTATCCCCGCAACAATAATGTTAAGTATATTCAGGATTGTGTTTACAGATTGGAGAGATTGGATAGGAGTCTGGACAGAGAAGTCTTCCTCGCCTTCCTTTTCATTCCTGTCGCGGCGCATCTTTGCAGTTATTAGGTTTGCCACTTCTTCTATTTTGTCTTTATTTGAAACTCTGGCAACAATTATGTCTATCTCATCAGAAATGTTCAAAATGTTCTTCATGTCTTCTTCAGCCATGATTGCAGCCATGTTAAGCTGGAATGTTCCGGCTTTCTCGAGAATTCCGATAACCTTGAAGTCCTTTCCCTGGATATTTATTGAAGCCCCCACGTCGACCTCGCGCCCAAAATCGTCTTTTTTCATGAAATCTGCGCCGATAACTACCACTCCCCGGTCGCCTGCTTTCAGCAACCTGCCTGAGGATGTCCTGACGTTCATAGTTCTATAGATGTAATCTACGTCGCTTTGGTCTTTGGGCATGCTTGCAAGGTATTTGAATCCGGCAACTTTATTGAATTCAACTTTAACGGACCTTATTAGCCTTGGAATTGCAACGTCAACACCAGGAACGGATTTTATTAGGTTTAAGTCATGGTCTGTAAGCTTGTTTACCGCCGTGCTTCCGGGAGGACCAAATCCCGTTTCCGCGCTTTGTATAGTCAGGGTGTCTGCAGAGAGACTTGAGAACTGCCCTGTTATTGCTGTTTGCAGGCCATTTCCTAATGAAATCAGCGAAACTACTGCTGCAATGCCTATGAAAATTCCAATCATTGTCAGCCAGGAACGGATTCCCCTGTGCCTTAGATTCCTGAATGCCAGAGAAAAGTATTCTGTTATCATTTTCACCTTTCTTTTGCAGAAACGCCAACCCATTTTCCTTTCTTCTTTTGGGTTATCTTTTCCAATTTCCCATCCTTAATCCAGTAAATTACCTCTGCATGTTTCTGCGCCAGGTGAGGGTCATGAGTCACCATAATTATTGTCTTTCCCTGCCTGTTAAGCTTATCAAGATAGTGCAAAACTATTTCACCTGTAGTTGTGTCAAGATTTCCTGTAGGCTCATCTGCAAGAATTACTTCAGGGTCATTTGACAATGCCCTTGCGATTGCCACTCTTTGCTGCTCTCCTCCGGAAAGCTCGTTTGGGTAGTGATTCATTCTTTCCTCAAGCCCTACCATTTTCAGGAGCTTCTCTGCCTTTGCCTCCCTCAACTCGGCTTCAACGTCCTGGAAGAGCATGGGGAGCATGATATTTTCCTTTGCTGTCAGGTTTGGGATAAGATTAAAGCTCTGAAAGATAAAGCCGATTGTCTTCCCTCTTATCTGGGCAAGTTCTGATTCGTGGAGCTCCTCAATGTTTATTCCGTCAAGATAAATGTCTCCTTTTGTTGCCAAGTCCAAACTGCCTACGAGGTTCATTGTTGTTGACTTGCCGCTTCCTGACGGGCCCATAATTGCTACAAATTCCCCTGGATGAACTTCCAGGTCTATGCCGTCAACGGCTTTGACTATATTCCCGCCGAGATGATAATACTTTGCGACATTCTTCAGCCTGATGAGATGCACCTCTGACATATCATAGAATATCTTAAGCTCTTTAAGAAGATTGTGATTTCGGAGAACATCAGGATTGGAAGGATAAGGTTTAAAAACCGATTTTGAGCATTATTGGTATGATAATTCCTGTAGTATGCTTCGGATGCGGAAAGCCGATTGGGCATTTGTATGAGGAATACAAGAAGAGAGTTGAGGGCGGAGAAGACCCTGCGAAAGTTCTTGAAGACCTGAAGATAGAAAGATATTGCTGCAGGGCAGCGTTCCTTGGGCAGGCAGATATGCTTGCAGAGATAACCAAATTCAAGAAGTCTTAGATATAAGTTTTATTGATTTTATTCAGCCAATTCTTAGTTTGTTTCTATAACCGCAGTGCTTGCATGTTATTGTCTTGTGAGTCTTTGTTATTGACAATTTGCCCCTTAAAGGATTGAGGCACTTCTTGCAAAACATTCTTCTGTAATTTCCAAGCTTAATGTTGAATTTCATTGCGATTCTCTTCACTTTTTTCAGTTGTTCAGGAGTAAAACTAGCCTGACGGAAAAACTCGCTTATCTTTTCTTCCACCTGCTTTTTATTCAAAGATGTTTTCATGTATTTCTAAAGAGTATGAAGTTTATAATTATGCTGTCTGTGAGCATTCTCTTTTAGAAAAAGAGAATCTTCGGCAAGAGAAAACTAATAATCTGCAAAATGGGATGACAAGACATTGTTTGAAAAACAACGAAGACAGCATTGTTACTTGTGTCATCATTTGTTAAAGAACTTCGTTCTTATAAAAACAACGAAGACAGCATCGGAGCTTCGCCTCTTGTGGGAGACTAACACGCCGACGCAACCAGCTTAGCTTCCGTGTTCGGAATGAGAACGGGCGTTTCCTGGCTGCTATGACCGTCTTCAGGAATGCAGATAATTAACGATATTTAAACTTATTGATTATTTTGAAAGACATAAAAGAATTATTATGATGAAACGCCCCTGGAAGCTAACTAGAAACCTTAGAGTTTAAAACTTTAGAATTACAATAAATCTATAAAAAGACTAAAATCTTCAAATTTAGAATGGGTGAGAGTCAAGATTCTAAAATTGCTGAACTTTGTGGAGCAATTATGGGGGATGGATGGATACAAGAGAATGAAAGCGGGTTTTTTATTGCTGGAGACCCAGAAGAAGATAAAGAATATTATGATGAACATTTATCCCAACTAATAAATAAAATTCTCAAAAAAAAAAAAATATTCTCCTGAAAGAATTTCCATACTGGGGAGTTTATGGAATCTCAGTTTATGGTAAAGAATACATCCAAAAATTGCTTAGTTTTGGATTAGCAAAAGGCAAAAAAACTAAATCTGCTTACATACCCAATTGGATTTTAAAATCAAAAAAT
>PDVH01000018.1_pt2 | contig 40328 bp, 39 predicted proteins | sample 1369781 | NCBI WGS metagenome assembly PDVH01 (sample SAMN07795378, study PRJNA414565) | Alkali sediment metagenome, whole genome shotgun sequencing project. | isolation source: glacial lake sediment | place: Bosnia and Herzegovina: Donje Bare Lake | collected 2016-06
CGATCTCGGCGCGCTTGCGAAGGCATCCCGACCAGGCAAAAATGATCGCCATAGGGTTTGTGGATGTTTCTTCGCCTTGCAGATATTTGTAATAGTGTTTCTGTACCGTGCCATGAGCCGCTTCATACTCGATATACCCATGAGGAGAAACGAGGACGGAGGTCATCATGGCCAGGCTGCCATTCGCCGATGCTATCATATCGGACATGACGTCTCCGTCGTAGTTCTTGAGGGCCCATAGAAGGCCGCCTTCGGACTTCATAATGCGGGCCGCAGCATCATCGATTAGTGTATAGAAATATGAGATACCTGCCCGATCGAATTTTTCCTTCCAGTTTTCTATATACTGCTTCTCAAATATATCCCTGAAGCAGCCATCGTATATCTGGGAGATAGTATCCTTGCTGCTGAACCAGAGATCAATCTTCTCATCGAGGGCATACATGAAGCAGACTTTTGCGAAATTTTCTATGGACTCATCGATATTGTGTATACCCTGGACAATCCCCGGCCCCGTAAATTCCCCAATGGTCTTCCTGATGGGGGAACTGCCCCCCATGGGTGTAAAAAGGAGCTCTGCCTTCCCGGGGGTGTCTATCCGCATCTCTGTGTTGCTGTAAACATCGCCATGGGCGTGTCTTCCAATGGTGATGGGTTTCTTCCAGGTATATACAGATGGCCGGATATTTTTCACGAGGATTGGCTTTCTGAAGACAGTTCCGTCAAGCATTTCCCTGATTGTTGCATTTGGGCTCTTCCATAGTTTCTTGAGACTGTATTCCTTGGCTCGTCCTTGATTTGGAGTAATAGTCGCGCACTTGACCCCTACACCGTGTCGCATTACAGCTCTCGCTGCATCTACGGTGACGCGGTCATCTGTTGCATCCCTGTTCTTGATGTGAAGATCGTAGTATTCAATGTCCATGGAGAGATAGGGAAGAAGCAACTTGTCCTTAACCAGCTTCCACATGATTCTGGCCATTTCGTCGCCATCCATCTCCACGATTGTAGATTTGACTTTTATCTTATCCATCAGGGGAAGGGTTTTTTTCATCGAGGATTTCATTCTTTTTCCTATCATAAAGGAGAGGGACTGTCTATAGGAGTCCGCTTATTTTTAGCTTTTTACATGAAGGAGATGCCTTGCTGCCTGCGCATAATATCAATGCGGGTATGCGACGATCTTATTTCTTCAAACATCAGCGAACCTGTGCTCAAGAGATATTATTCTTCTCGGCAAGCCAATCCTTTATTGCTTTTGTCGCCCTGCAATCGTCTTCGTTGTAATCAATAACAGCTCGGATTTTTTCCCGGTATCCAACGGGATCAGTCTGGTATTTGAGATAGTAGGCTATGGCGTCGAGCGCATTGATGTCGCCGTGTCGCCACTTGAAGCCGAGGAAAGAAGCTATATCTTTGAGGCCGTTTGTATAGGTGGGAAAAGCGAAGGCAGTGGTGGCCGTCCTGTGGAGATCAATCATGTGGGATAAAACTGACTTATCGGCCTCCTCCAAAAGGTCATGCCTCTCTGCGAGGCGCTTCATGTGCCAGCGTTCGTAATTGTGCCAGTGATAAATGACGTAATTATTATGCTCCTTCAGAAAGGACATAAAATCACAAAACATTTTCCCCTCGTCCTCTATCTTGTGGGCGATGAATGGATGATATTCATCCCTGCCGCCCGTATGGACAATGACGCCGATGAGATAATCAACGGCATTTGTCGTGCCTTCGAAATCAGGCTCATCGGTTCCCTCCATGTCCAGGTATATTTCAGTGGACTTTGCAGGGAAATGCAGGCCCGTGGTGTCCTTGGGGATTGGTTCATTTTTCATAATGGCCTTGGCATTCAATATCAACTTTCTTGCGGTGGTGTCACTGATCCCATGAATAGCCTGCAGGCCTTCGATGCTGGCAGATGAAATATCCCATACCTTCTTAAATCCCCTCAAAACCAGCTTCTCTTTCATTAGGGGACCGACTTGTCCCACCAGTGAAACATCTCTCATCCTGATTGCCTCGTGATTGATATACCTTTCCCATGGCCACTCCGCCGCATTGTAGGTTGCCGTCGGCCGTTCTGTGCCATCCAGAATTGCCTGGGTTCCTTTAATAGCAATCTGGAGGTCTTGCTCATAATCGGAGAAGTAATATACCTGTGTCTCCATGTCATGGTTAATAATTCTGAAAATCACGGGAAGATATTCCTGAATCTTTGCCAGCACAAACGTATAAAAGGCACCCTGAATGATATGTTCCTTCTTGATTTTTTTTGCCTGTTTGATTTCCGTCACAACATAATGATGATTTCCAAAAATGGAAGGATGGTCATTTCTCTTCTCAAGGATGTCTGCAATTCCATGCATATTTTCCGGGAGATAGAAGAGGGGAGGTCCGCAGATGCATTCGGCTCCGCTCGCCATTTCATCGAGCAATCTGCGAAAGCCCTCCTCAGGTCTCTCATAATGCACTGGCCTGCATGAGGGGAATGCCGTTTCTATTACTCTTCGTTCATGTTCACCGCCTCTCTCGAGAAGGAGTTCTCGGTAGGGGCTCATGGGATCTTTTTCTTCTGCGGAGATGAAGTTTTCGCAATAGATGGTGAAAGGAGATGTGTGATAGAGAGAAACATTCTGCGCTGTAAGTCCGCCCTTGAAAAAGCCCGAAAGGCAGCGGCGGTAGATTTCATCAACACGGGACATGGCAGTTTCCATAACCGCTCATAACATGGTGCCGCATGGTGGAATATATCAGATATGCTTTAGATTCAATGCGCCGCCGGCGAGGAGAATTTTTTTCTGCCGTTCTGACAGATTGTAATTAACCTCAAATGTTACACTGTTAGAGATACCCCTTACGATCATCTTTCCGTTTCCCTCGATCATTTTTCTGGCATGCGGAAGCTCAAGGGCATCGCCCTGGTTGATGCGCTCGTAATCCCCGTCGTCTTTAAATGTAACGGGAAGTATTCCAAAGTTTATCAGATTTGCCGCGTGAATTCTTTCGAAAGACTTAGCGATGACGGCCTTCACACCTAGGAACATCGTGCATATGGCGGCGTGTTCTCTCGACGAACCCTGCCCGTATGAAAGGCCGGCGACGATAATATTGTGTTTTCCCTTGTCCCTGATTTTTGTAGCACGTTCGGAACATTGTCCATCCAGGGGCTCAAAAAAACACTCCGAGTATTTGGGTATATTTGATCGATATTTCATCCTGGTGCCGGCGGGAACAATATGATCAGTCGTGATTTTGTCTCCCACCTTGATTGTGACTTCACCCTTAATCATATCCGGAAATGGGTCATTCCTAGGCGGAGTTCCTATATTAGGGCCCCTGTAAATTTCTATGGCAGGCAAATCCCTTGGAGCATCGGGTTTGATGATCATACTGTCATCAATATAAAAACGATCGGGCATGCGCACTTCAGGATAGGCCACACCGAGGTCACGGGGATCCGTAATTCTCCCCGTTATGGCTGAGGCTGCTGCGGTTTCGGCACTTACAAGATAGACTTCTGCATCAAGTGTTCCTGACCGGCCGAGGTAATTCCTGTTCGATGTCCGAAGAGAAACTCCCTTCGTCTGGGGACTCTGGCTGTTCCCGATGCAGAATCCGCATGCGCTTTCCATGAGTCTCGCCCCCGCCATAATGAGGTCCGTAAGATAACCGTCTCTGGCAAGATTTTCCAGTACTTGTCGTGAACCAGGTGCAATGATAAAACTGACCTCTGGATGTACCACCTTGCCTTTTAAAATCTTGGCGACTGTTACCATGTCTTTGTAGGATGAATTTGTGCAGCTTCCGATACAGACCTGGTTTACCTGAATTCCTCCCACATCTCTAACAGGGCCTATATTATCGGGACTGTGCGGTTTTGCTGTGAGGGGAACGAGATGAGAGAGGTCAATATCAACTATTCGTTCATATTTTGCATCCGGATCGGCGCTTATTTCCTGCCAGTCATTATGCCGCCCCTGGGCGAGCAAAAAAATCCGCGTCATCTCGTCGCTGGGGAAGACGGAAGTTGTTACACCGCATTCCGCACCCATATTGGCTATGGTGACCCTCTCAGGCGCCGACAGCGCAGCTGTGCCTTCTCCCCCATATTCAAAGATGAACCCGACATTTCCTTTCGTGGTAAATATCTCAAGAACCTTCAGTATAATATCTTTGGCAGCTGTCCAGGGAGGCAGTTTGCCGGTAAGATTGATCTTGATTATCTTGGGACAGGTGAAGTAGAAGGGTTCCCCCGCCATAGCCAAGGCCACATCCAGACCTCCGGCCCCGATGGCCAGCATGCCAAGGGCTCCACCCGTAGGCGTGTGGCTGTCGGAACCGAGGAGTGTTTTTCCGGGTTTTCCAAACCTTTCAAAATGTACCTGGTGGCAGATGCCGTTGCCTGCCCGCGAAAGGTATATTCCGTACTTCTGCGCTACCGTTTGCAGGTACCTATGGTCATCGGAATTTTCAAACCCGCTCTGAATGGTGTTATGATCAATATAACTTATGGACAATTCCGTTCTGACTCTCGGAATGTTCATCGATTCAAACTCAAGATAAGCCATCGTCCCTGTGGCATCCTGCGTCAGGGTCTGATCGATTCGAATTCCGATCTCAGTTTCGGGAACGAATCTACCCGAAACAATATGTGTTTCAATAATCTTTTCGGTGACCGTCTTGCCCATCACATTTTTTTACTCTTACTCCTTTGGCAGGAGAATAATGGCAATTCTCCGGTTCTTGGCTCGCCCTTCGGGAGTGTCGTTGCTCGCGATCGGCTTGTATTCCCCGAAAGCCGTGGCTGATAGGAGTGTGGGATCAATTTCCTGCTGTTGTAAATATTTCGCGACATTGATGGCTCGAGCTGCTGAAAGTTCCCAGTTGGTGGGATACTGTTTAACGAGGGCGCCTTTGATTCTTACATTGTCAGTGTGCCCCTCAATGCGGATTGCCTTATCCTTTACATTTTTGAGGATGTCTATGACCCTTTTCAAAACTGCCAGCCCTTCCTTTGTCACCTCTGCCTGCCCGGAGGCAAAGAGGATCTTGTCCACTACATCCAATGTCAGCTTTCCTTTGAGTTCTGATATTGTGATCTGGCCCTTGGCAATCTCACCCTTCATTTCTTGCGTCAGTTGCTTATAGGTATTGCTCTCAGACTGAACCTCTGCCTCCTTCTTTTTTAAATCAGCGACATTTTCCTTCAGTTTTGTATTTTCGGCTTCGAGATCAGCTGTTTTCTGCCTGAGCTCTGCGATTGACTTTGACAGGTCATCAGTCTTGGATTTCAGGACCTTGTCCAGTTCGTCTCTCTCCTTCATCACAGACGCAAGTTCTTTTGCTTTACTATCTGCCTCCGCTGATTTCTTATCGTAAGTGGCTGTAGTAACGCAGCCGCCAATAAAAAAGGAAAGAATTAAAATGCTCATGAACGATAGAGATTTCTTATGCATGTCTGCCTCCTTCACAATCTTTATAATTATTTATGTGCTCTGTTTCGCCGTTCTACTTCTCTTCCATTTGCAAGCGGCAACTTTTGTTCCGCAATTGCCTCACTACGACTAACCTGTGCAATCTATACTAAGGGCTCAAGAATATATAGGGTATGCAAATAAATCAATAGAAATATGTCTTTTTCAGTATAGAGCTTCCCTCGTGTATATATGGTGAATAAAAAAATGGGACATGTCCATGTCCCATCCTTCCACAAATTTCCCTTTTTCCGCAGACTGGTGAGGCGGACTATACTCCGCTGTCTAACCCTTTAATTCTGACAGCTTTGACAAAGCGTTTGTCATAGTAAGGCTTGTCGAGGGTATCTATTCTGACCCTTCTCTCCCGGCCCGCTGATGCGTGAACGAATTCATTGTTTCCTATATATATGCCCACGTGACCATATGCCCGTCTCGTATTGAAGAAGACGAGGTCCCCTTCCTTGAGTTCATCTCTTGATACGCGCACTCCCACACGTGCCTGTTCCTTTGCCGTTCTGGGAAGGCTGACATCAAAAAATTCGTAAAGCTTTTTCACAAAGGCAGAACAATCCAAACCTCTGACTGTTGATCCTCCCAATCGATAGGGAGCTCCCAAAAATCCCTTGGCGACCCGGACAAATAATGACCTTTCATGGGGACTGTCCCACTTTCCGAGCAATTCAGAACTCTCATCCGCATCCTTGTCCACTTCCGCCAGGTCATTGTTCATGACGAGGTCGTCATCATCGCCAAGAAACTCATCGTCTTCGGCTGATTCATCTGTTTCATCGGTTCTTGCCGTCACCAGTTCTTTCACAGGGCCGCGCCTGGCAAGAACAAGTTTCTGTCCTATTTTCAATGATCTTGCATTTACATGATTCAGCACCCTGATTTCACCTGTTGAGTGTCCCGTTTTCTTTGCTATGCCTTGAAGGGTATCCCCTTTCTTTACGACGTAGTATTCGGCGCTATAAGAACTTGCCTTCTTGGATTTGGCTATTTTTTTCTTGCCGGTATCGGGAATGATGAGGACTTGTCTGGGTTGAAGGGCATCACTTGTGAGGCCGTTTACTGCCACCAAGGACTGAACAGTGACGCCGAACTTTTTTGAAATTTTGGCGAGCGAATCGCCTCGCCTGACTTTATATTCCTCTGCAAAGACCTTCTGGCTGAGGCCAAATGCAGTGAACAGGACAATCAGTCCCATCCATAGGAAAATCTGCCGTTTCATCATGAAGTACCTCCTCTTTTTCATTCGGGGGATGCCCCACTTTGTTAACGGTGCACAGATTTTGACAATGGATGACAAGCTGCACACTAAAAAGCTAACATACTCTTCTATATAAAATATTACCATATGTCAAAGCAAATTTTGATAAAATCAAGTAATTCTCAATAAAATCAAATAAAATCATGCCCTTTCGCTTCAATAGTATGGCAGTTCATGCGCTAGCCAGTGCATTATGATTGGTCAAAAAAGTGTTTGTCAATAAGTCCGGATGTTACTCCTTGCTTTCATAATATGATAATCTGATATATGAAGCATTCTCAATGACCCGTGCCATCAAAGAGGTACTGAAAATCCTTCTTGAACTCCTTTACAAAAGGGAAGGGGGGATTTCTTGACTTAAGATGAAAAGACTAATCAGCATTTTTCTTATTGCCCTCATATCTGCCCTCCTTCTGAGTATCGGCTTGTATCTCATTTACCCTGACGTCTCAAAGCTGAGGAAGGTGAATCCTAAAAAGACGGCTTTCATGGAGTATAGGGAAAAAGAGTGGCAGAGTCAGGGCAAGAAGAAAAAGATCATCCAGCAGTGGGTACCCCTGTCGCAGATTCCGCCTTATGTGATAAAGGCAGTTATTATTGCGGAAGACGATAAATTCTGGATTCACGAGGGGTTTGATTATGAGGCTATACAGAAAGCCATTGAAAAGGACATCAAAAAGAGAAAATTTGCCATCGGCGGGAGCACAATAAGCCAGCAACTCGCAAAGAACCTGTATCTGACTCCTTCAAAAAATCCTGTCCGCAAGATAAAGGAAGCTATCCTCACATGGCGTTTAGAGAGAAATCTTTCCAAGAGGAGAATTATCGAGCTCTATCTGAATGTCGTTGAATGGGGTGATGGTCTGTTCGGTATCGAGGTTGCCGCCCGCCATTACTTTGGCAAACCCGTATCAGAACTGACAGCCCAGGAGGCAGCGCGGCTGGCGGCGGTACTACCTAATCCCCGAAGGTATAACCCTACGGGCACTTCTAAGTTTGTTGAGAACCGTTCGGAAAAGATATACGAAATCATGGTAAAAAGGGGGATCGTGATACCGGAATACGAAGAGATGCTGAGGGGATCGGATAGAATTGAGGGTGAAGATATGAAGACGCCTCCGTAACCATCAGAACCGGCTGCTAAGGGATCTGCCCTTGACAGTGCTACCAATACCGGAAAGCCTGCGAATCCTTCCAGACCGGCAGAGAAACGATCTTCAAAAGAGCCATAAAGCAATCCTTCATATCCACGAAAATAGTTTAATACTTTCAGCCAAGTTTAAAATAAAGACACGCACCCTGGTCTATCTTTCCTTCCGCCCATACCCTTCCGCCATGCCTGTGCACGATACGCTCGACAATTGCGAGGCCAACGCCGGTCCCCTCGAAATCATCAGCACTATGAAGACGCTGAAAAACGCCGAACAATTTGTCGTAATATTGCATATCAAAGCCTACACCGTTGTCCCTGACATAATACACGACTTCGTTTCCATCGGAGTAGCCTCCAGCTTCAATATGAGCGGTGTCCCGGTTCTTAGTGAATTTGACGGCATTGGAAAGAAGGTTGATATACAATTGTTTAATTAGCGCCCTGTCTCCGTAGCCTGGAGGGATGCTGTTGACTGTCAGAACCATATTCCTGCCCGGGTTCATGTTTTGCATTTCTTTCCATACATCCCTGACAAGGGCGTCCATGTCTAGCGAAGTAAGAGATATATGCTTCCTGCCCAGGCGGGATAAGGCCAGTAGATCATCAATGAGCTGGCCCATCAAGATCGCGTTGGATCTGATTACGCCAAATTTATCCAGGATATCCTTGTCAAATTTATCACCTTGTTTCTTGAGGATCATGCGCGCATACCCGTCAATAGCTCGCAGAGGTGCACGCAGGTCGTGGGCGACGGAATAGCTGAAGCTCTCCAGTTCCTTGTTGGCGGTTTCATGCTGCTTTGTGCGCTCTGCCAAATCCATTTTCGCCTGCTTGCGGGATAGCGCGATGCCGATGCTGACACCGAGTCCCTCAAAGAACCAGATCATCTCTGCAGTTAACTGGTTACGCCGTCGGTCATTGATCTGAAGAAGCCCGATGATCTCGTCGCCTGAACGCAGCGGGATGACCGCCACGGATTCATAACCCTCACTGTTGCAGCGGTTGCGGGTTCGCGCTTGACGATCCTTCTCCGTCGTCGAGGCCAGTAAATCTGTGGTACAGTTAGACCAGAAACTACCCCCTTCGGTGAAGAAGGGCAGCGCGGGATCGGTCTGATTCAAGAGGATGTTTCCGCACATGCACTCCAGCAATGGTTTCCCCTGTCTATCGCGAATAATCTTTCCATCTTCGTCACGTGCGCACAAATATCTCTCTGCCTGAATGAAGTCGTCGGAAAAGCCATAGGTCTCATAATACGGAAAGTCATCGCCCTCCCGCAGACGGACGCCTACGGCTTCAAAGTCTGCGTTCTTCTTGAGTACTTGCAAAATATCGCGGACTATATCTGTAGAATCCGCCGGATGGTTCAGCAGTTCCAATACCTCGCGAGCGAGTTTCTCCCGAAGCTCTGCCCGCTTGCGCTCTGTGATGTCCCTGAAGGCTAAGACTCTCGCATCAATATTGTTATATCTGATCGGTCTTCCCAACGCTTCAGCAGTAATAATGGTTTTGTCTTTTCTTAAGATCTTCACCTCAAGGTGCAATTGATCTTGCGTAGCGCCTTCCCTGAGTTTCTGCAATGCAGGTTCTATAGATTCAGGTGCAAGAAACTCAAGAACACTTCTACCTATAAGCTCTTCAGCAGGGTATCCAATCATTTTTGATGCCGATTTATTGGCATCCATGACGATGCCTTCGCTGTGAATAATGATTCCTTCCCATGTCGCATCTGCTAACTTACGAAATTTCTCCTCACTCTCCCGCAGCGCCTCCTCCGCCTGCTGACGCCAAGATTCCGATTGCTCCAGATCTGAAATCATCTGTCTCAGAGAAACCAGTTCCTGTATCAACACCTGTTTTGTCTTGGATTGATCTTTCATCGAGTCACCACCAGTTTTTAGATGTTCTGTGAGGGTTAGAAAGGTGACGAGTGACTGGCTACGACTGGTTGAGATTTCTCAGTCAAGACCAGATAACTATCCGTGCGCACGAGTAAATACCATTCAGGTCATGTTGTCAAAGGTCTATATCCTTTAACTTTTATGTATGAATGAGGATTGTGAATAACAGGAAGAACATATTAGACAAGTATGCTTAAGCTCGACCTCACTAAACAACCCTCAGCCAGACAGAAGTCCATTGAAACCGCCTCTGAAAAAGAAAAAGAAAAATGACAGCGGCAGAGATTGTTCAACCTGGGCGATCCTGCGAAACCTGACGCGGTGTTCTTTTTGATGGGCGGGTGTGAGGGCAGCCGCCTTTTTTTATGATTCAAGAAGTGGTGAGCAGGTGGAGAGAGGAAGGGAATAAAAGCTATTAAGGGGCTACATATAGAAATGTGTAACCCCTTAATTTATTATGGCTCCCCGGCGCGGACTCGAACCACGGACCCGATGGTTAACAGCCATCTGCTCTACCGACTGAGCTACCGGGGAATAGTCGATTTCAACATTTTCAATAATATAAGATAATCCTAAAGTCAACTATCGTCTTATGCGATTTGCAGTTTCGTGAAAAAGTCTTGATAAATCTTTCTAAAGTGGATATTAAAAAAGCCGATTCGAGTTGTGCCTTATAATACAAGACGATCTTCTTGTCAATAAATGTTAGCGGGAGCCCTCCAAGTCTTCACCTGAGGTCATCCTAGCAAGAGGAAAACTTTCGACTCTTTTTTATGTTTATCATTCAATATCGATAGAAGGGATAAGGAAAAATGGAAAAGTATGTTTGCGGTATCTGCGGATATGTGTATGACCCTGCGGAGGGAGATAAGGAAGGTAACATCCCTCCTGGCGTTGCGTTTAAAAAACTTCCCGATGAGTGGGTATGTCCCATATGTGGCGCAGGCAAAGAAGAGTTTTCTCCTGAATAACAAGAACGTGATACGGGAAGGGGCCTTCTATAATCTGGGCAGAGTGGATTTCCGTCTCTGAAGGTCTTACTGGACAAGTTTTTTTGACGGATGTGAACAATTACGAAGAAAGGTCCACTAGGAATGAGTACAACCGATACGTTATATGAAGCATATACGGGTGAAGCGAAGGCGGCGCTCCGGCTGAAGGTATTTGCAGACAAAGCCCAAGAGGAAGGATACCCCCAGATCGCGAAACTCTTTCGTGTTATATCTTTTTCGGAAGAGATCCACGGGGCAAGGGCGCTACTCGTCCTGGGGAGGGTGAAAAGCACCGAGGAAAACCTTGCCGCCAGCTTTGAATCGGAAACAAGAGTTGCCGGGGTCGCCTATGATGAGTTCGTCAAACAGGCAGAGGCGGAAGGGAACTCGGCGGCGGTGATTCATTTTAGTCAGAGCAGGGATGTGGAAGAGGTTCATGCAAAGCTCTATAAAGAAGCGATGAGTCACGTGATGGAGGAGAGGGAAACCACATATTACGTCTGCACGGTATGCGGTTACGTATCGGATGGAACCCTTCCTGAAGAGTGCCCTGTTTGTGGCGCACCGAAGGAGCAATTCACACACTTTGATTGAGAGAATTTGCTGTCATGGGAATTTTAATACGCTGGATAATTCTGACAGTATCCATCATCATGGCTTCCTATCTGCTGGAAGGTATCCACATCAGCGGTTTTTTTCCCGCTTTCTTCGCGGCGGCCGCCCTGGGAATCCTGAACGCATTATTCCGACCCATTTTACTGATTCTTACCCTGCCCATTAATGTCCTGACATTGGGACTTTTCACTTTTATCATCAACGCCCTGATGCTGAAGATGGCATCCGGCATCATTCCTGGATTTGAGGTTCACGGGTTCTGGACAGCTGTAATCGGCTCCCTCATCATCAGCGTCATAAGCTGGCTCCTTAATTCTTTCATCAGTGACAGGGGGAGGGTGGAGAGGGTGGACTATATCGACCTCACAAAAAAGGGTGAGAAGTGGGAATGACCGGCACCATGAATTTAACCCCCGCCATGAGGCAGTACCTTGAAATCAAGGAGCAGCACAAGGACTGCATCCTTTTTTTCAGGATGGGGGATTTCTATGAAATGTTTTTTGAAGATGCCGTCACCGCTTCCAAAATTCTGGAGATTACTCTCACATCGAGGAACAAGGGAAAGGATGACAGCATCTCATCGAGAAGGGTTTCAAGGTAGCCGTCTGCGAACAAATAGAAGATCCAAAAGAAGCAAAGGGCATTGTGAAAAGGGAGGTGGTGCGCATTATCACGCCTTCTCTCTTCTTAGATGAAGATAACACGAACATTAGGGAAAATGCTTTCTTGATGTCTCTTGCGCTCCGAGACGACAAGTTCGGCCTCGCTTTTCTCGATATATCTACAGGTGAATTTCGGGTCACAGAGTCTCAAAACAGGGATATTTTCATAGCGGAAATAAGCGGCCTCGATTTTCGTGAAGTCATAATCGAGGGGGATTTTCATGAGAAAGCTGTTCTGAAGGCGTTATCGCAGGGAGATCCACGGCCTAGAATAAATTTTTTCGCGGCGGATTATTTTGATTATCATGCCGCTTGCGGCAGACTAAGAGAATACTTTCCTGAAGATCTGTTGATTAAGGAAGACATATTAAGACATCCGGCAACGGTAGCTGCCGCCGGCGCTATCCTCCGTTACGTGGAAGAAACACAGAAGGACCACCTTGGCCATATAAATGCAATTAGCTGGTATGAGACCGATAGCTATCTCGTCATGGATGAAATAGCCAAGCGAAATCTTGAATTATTTTCAACCATAACCGAGAACAGAAAAGAAGGGTCCCTCTTTCATATTCTTGACGAGACAGTCACATCAATGGGCACAAGGAGGCTCCGGTGGTGGCTCAATTATCCTCTCGTGGATCCGGAAGAAATCAGAGAAAGACTGGTAGCAGTTTCCGAAATTAAGGAACACCACATACTGAGGGGAGACCTGAGGAATGCCCTTTCCAGAGTCTACGATCTGGAAAGGCTGGCAAGCAGGATATCTATGGGAGTCGTCAACGGACGCGATTTGATTGCCCTGAAGACATCCCTCAATGCGCTGCCGCAAATCAGAGTCTTCATTTGTAGCTCGGATTCTTCTATGCTGGCTTCAATTTATGCAGGGATTGACGAAATGCCGGATATCTGCGGCCTGATTGAGAGAAGCATTGTCGAAGATCCTCCGATGACAATTCGGGAAGGTGGAGTCATCAAGGAAAGCTACGATCAAGACCTCGACGAATTGATTTCCATTAGCCGGGACGGCAGAAAGTGGATCGCCGCCCTTGAGGCAAAGGAGCGAAAACGAACGGGGATCAATTCTCTAAAAATAGGATTTAACAGCGTCTTTGGATATTACATTGAAGTCACCAAAACCAATACGGATCTTGTGCCACATGACTATATCCGGAAGCAGACGCTGGTGAATGCGGAGCGGTATATCAATCAGGAACTGAAAGAATACGAGTCTACTGTGCTGTCCGCGGATGACCGCCGGAAAGAGCGGGAATACGAACTTTTTGTTCAAATCAGGGCAGAGATTTCAAAAAAAATAAGACGGATACAGGCTACTGCATCGCATATAGCCGACCTCGATGCCCTTGCATCTCTGGCCGATGTGGCGGAGCGCAACAATTATTGCTGCCCAGTTGTTGATAGTGAAGACAGGATTAAAATAAATGACGGCAGGCACCCTGTTGTGGAAAGGACGCCGCTGCCGGACGGGTTTGTCCCCAATGACGTCTATCTAGATCTGGAAGAGAACCGCCTTCTCATCATCACCGGCCCCAATATGGCGGGAAAATCTACGTACATCAGGCAGACTGCCTTAATTGTGATTCTTGCCCAGATGGGAAGCTTTGTTCCCGCAGCAGAAGCGCGTATAGGCATCGCGGACCGTATATTTACACGTATTGGTGCGGCGGACAGTCTGGCTAAGGGGCAGAGCACATTCATGATCGAAATGAATGAAGTGGCAAGCATCTTGAAGAATGCCACACGGAGAAGCCTGATAATCCTCGACGAGGTTGGAAGGGGGACCAGCACATTTGACGGTCTTAGCATTGCATGGGCGACGGCAGAATACATTCATAATGCTAAGCTCATAGGGGCGCGCACGCTATTTGCCACGCACTATCACCAATTGACAGACCTCGCCCTGACGAAGGAGGGGGTCAAGAATTTCAATATTGCCGTCAAGGAATGGGGCGACAGGATCATCTTTCTCAGAAAGATCGTGGAAGGCGGAACGAACCGGAGCTACGGCATTCAGGTGGCGAGAATAGCCGGAGTGCCCGATGAAGTCATTGTCAGGGCCAGGGAGATTCTGAATAACCTTGAAAAGGGTGAATTCGACGAGGTCGGCATGCCAAAGATCGCCCGCGGCAGAAGATCGGTTCCAAAGGACAATGCCCAGTTAAACCTCTTCATAGACGGGGAAGATATGATCGCAAGTGAGCTGAAATCGATGGACGTCATGAATATGACACCACTGGAGGCCCTTCAGAAACTCAGCTCCTGGAAGGACAAACTCTTATAAGAATATACTCGCGTGGGTAATTTCTTGGCTTATCTTATTCTTATTTGATGCAGACCCTGCGAACCTGCTTTGCGTCTGTTACACCCTTGAGGGCTTTTTGCAGTCCGTCCTGAAGCAGTGTTGTCATCCCTTCGGCAATTGCCGCTTCACGAATCTCCTCAACAGATGCGTGCTTCTGAATCAATCTCTTGATAGTGTCTGTATTGAGGAGAAGTTCATGGATGCCCATTCTTCCCTTGTACCCCGTCTTGACGCAGGCGTCACATCCCTTTGGACGATAGAGGATCAGTTTTTCCGAGTAGGGTATGTTCAGTTTTTCGAAGAGATCATGACCGTAACCTTCCACCAATTCGTTATATTCATCGATTGATGGATGATATGCCTCTTTGCAGGCCGAGCAGAGGGTTCTCACCAGGCGCTGAGCCAGGATGCCCAATAGAGAGTCAGCAAAATTCAGGGGGTCTATGCCCATATCGAGAAGCCTAACTATTGTCTCAGGGGCACTGTTCGTGTGCAGGGTAGTGAAGACCAAGTGTCCTGTGAGTGACGCCTCAATGCCAGTTCTTGCCGTTTCAAAATCCCTCATTTCGCCGACCATAATAACATCCGGATCAGCGCGGAGGAATGCTCTCGTAACGGCGGCAAAATCTAATCCGATCTTGGGGTGAACCTGAACCTGACGAAGCCCGTACTGTGTAATTTCAACAGGGTCTTCCGCCGTCCATATCTTCTTGTCCGGTGTATTGATATGGTGCAACGCTGCATGTAGGGTCGTAGTTTTTCCGGAACCGGTAGGACCAACACATAGGATCAGGCCGTAAGGCTTTTCGCTAATGCTGATTAGTCCTTGGTAGTTTCTGTCTAATAAGCCCATCTGTTCAAGGGGCATGGTTGTGCCCTTGGCGAGTATTCGCATGACCACGTCCTCCACGCCGCCCTGTGTAGGAATTGTAGCGACACGAAGTTCGATTTCTTCACCACTGGCACGCTTGAATTTTATCTTTCCATCCTGAGGAAGTCTCTTTACGGTTATATCCAGATTGGACATGATCTTTATTCTCGAGACGATAGCGGCCCGATAGTTGTATGGAAGGGTCTGGTAAAGCATGCATTCCCCGTCAACTCTGTACCGGATTTCCACATTTTTCTTCGCGGTATTTGGTTCGACGTGAATGTCAGATGAGCGTCTTGCATATGCGTCGTTAATGATCTTATTCACAATCTGCATGATGACGCTGTCTGATTCTGTGACAACTTCGCCTTCATCCTCTTCAGCTTCTTCGTCTGGAAGAATTCCTCCCAGAATCTCCGTTATCGACTGATCATCGTCACTCATTGAGTAGAATAGATTGATGTATTTGATGATGTCTTCCGGGAACGCTACGTCATATTTGACCGCCTTCGTTTTTAAGATACTTTCAATCGTATCGCGCTTGAGGATATTGTTGGGATCATCCATGATGACATGGATGCTCCCTTCAACTCTTTCAAGGGGAACCCACATCTCGCGGCGTAGAAATTCTCTCTTCAAATTCTTCAGCAGGTCTCCAGGGATAGGGAATTTCTCGTTGAACGGAATGACCTTGCAGCGAAAGTATTCTTCATAAGATCTAACGATATCATCCCTCGAGATCTTATATTTGTTCATCAGGAAACTTTCCATCGATAACTTTTCTTCTCTCGCTTTATCCCATGCGCTATCCAGCTCATATTCCTTGAGAAACCCGCGAGTAACGAGATAATCGAATCTTGTCTTCCTCCTTCTGCCGTATACCTCCTGATTGTTGATTGCTATTCCCAAAACATCGGCAATCTCCAGCAAGAAATCTTGTTCATCTTCTGTAAATTTACCTGGGCCTTTTCGGTTTAATATTTGGACAACACCCTTGAGGGTCTTTTCAAAAAATATAGGCGCTGCCAGAACCTGCTTGGTTTTGAAACCTGATTTTCTGTCCCAGCTGTAATCAAAGGCCAGTTCTTTATCGATGCCCTTGAGTTCCTCAATATCATAAACGTCAGCTACGTTAACCGTTTTACCCTTGTTTGCCGCATAACCGGCGATGCTTTTGTTATTGATGGGTACCCTGATTTCTTTAAGCTGAGATCCAACGAGGAACATGGAATAGATTTCATTTTTCAGTTTGTCCACCATGTAGATGGTGATTGAATGGGCATCAAAGAGGTTTAGAATACCGTCCTTTAGATCAACGAGGATCTGCTTAGTATTGTGTGCAGCGTGAATTCGGTTTGTAATATCCTGCAATGCCTTGCGGAGACGCAGTTGCTCCTCAAGATCAGCCTGTTGATTAAGCGCCAGATTACTATCCATTATTTTCTTTTCTGCTTGAAGAGCATCCATTTTTACGGCCCTAAAATAATCATTACTCTGCAGCTTGATGTTTTCAGGATGAAACAACTACCCTTAAATAATAAATCAGAATGAAAAAAAATACAATACAAACCTCTTTCTCGAGGATTATTGAGGACATACCTGAAAGTAACAAATATCACAAAAGAAATAAGAAAAGAACCAGCTAGCAAGAAGAATCATTATCCCGTAACAATTTTTGAGAAGTCGGCTATCATGTGAAATGTGCCCGATATTTCCTCCAGAAGTGAAAGACGGTTAAATCTTACTGCATCGTCTTTTGCCATAACGAGGACATTATTAAAAAAATTATCGACGGGGTTTCTCAAAGTAGCCAGTTCGACCAGGGCAGACAGATAATCATCCCTCTCAATATGTTTGATAACTTTCTCCTTTGTGATCAAGAAAGCGCTATATAGGGATCTTTCTTCTTCAGATTCGAACTTCGACGGATCAACTGAGCCATTCTTGAATTCCTTAATGATATTACCTACACGTTTAAAAGCAATTGCCAGTGGTTCGAAGTCTGCATGGGACTTGAAAGTTTCCATCGCCTCGATTTTCTTAAATGACCGTACAATGTCCGCGGCGCCGGTTTCTAGTACAGCGTCAACTACATCATAGGGGTGTCCCTGGGAGGTGAGCAGATTTTCAAATCTGCCCTTGAAAAACTCGATGACATTAGCCTTTATTTCCTCAGGCGCTCTCTTAATCTTACCATCAAGAATCGAAATGCTCTTATCGATCATGACTTTCAGGTTCAGGGGATAGCGTTTGTTTATGATTATGTTGATGATCCCTATGGCCTGTCGCCGCAGTGCATACGGATCTGCCGTGCCCGTGGGAATCAGATTAACACCGAAGAATCCGACGATGGTATCCAGCTTGTCAGCGATACTGACTATGGCGCCTTCATCCGTTTCCGGGAGGTCACCTCCTGCAGCCGTGGGAAGGTAATGTTCATAGATTGCCTTTGCAACCACAGGATTTTCACCAGCTATCAATGCATATTCCCTTCCCATAATACCCTGAAGTTCGGTAAACTCGCAGACCATCTGCGTCTCTAAATCGGCTTTGGCAAGAATGGCGGTTCGATCAACTGTATCCTTCAGGGAAGGATTTATGTGCTCCGTTATATGCAGGGCAAGCTCCCTCAACTGCATGACCTTTTCGTATGATGTTCCCAGCTGTGTGTGAAATACAACCTGACGTAACTTCTCAAAGTGCTGATCGAGGGAGGTCTTTTGATCCTCTTCGAAGAAGAATTTTGCGTCTGCCAACCTTGCCCGAATTACTTTTTCATTGCCGCGGGCTACAACTTGCGGATCTCGGGCAAGCGTGTTGTTTATGGTTATAAAGAATGGCAGCAATTTTCCTTTATCATTAACTACGGGAAAATATTTTTGATGTGAAATCATAGAGGTCGTAAGAACCTCTTTGGGCAGCTTGAGGTAGTCTTCATCAAAGCTTCCGCAGACTGCCGTTGGATATTCAACAAGATAGGTAACTGTATCAAGGAGTTCTTCTGTACAAAAAATCTTACCCCCCACAGCGTTCGCGGCTCTTTCAGCCTCTTCAAGTATGATACTTTTCCTTTCTTCAGGATCAACAATGACAAAATGCTTCCTGCAATTTGTAACATAATCTTTCATCTTTTTTACTTTAAATGATTTCGCACTCATGAAGCGATGGCCATAACTCCTATCTCCGCTCACTATGTTCTCGATCGTAAATGGTATTGTTTCACCGCCGTATATGGCGAGTATCCAATGAATTGGTCTTGCGAAACGTATTTGCATGTTCGACCAGCGCATGGACTTTCTAAAGGGGATGGATGCTATGAACTTAGTAATGATGTCCGGTAACAGAGCCATCGTGTCTTCTCCGGTGATTTTTTTTCGCGCACAGATATATTCGCCCTTCTCTGTTGTAACTACTTCGAGTTCTGAGACTTTTATTCCCTGACCTGTTGCGAAACCGACGGCCGCCTTGGTTGGATTTCCATTCTCATCGAAAGCAACCCTCTTTGCAGGACCGACCTTTTCAATAATCTGATCTTCCTGCCTGCTTGCTACGTTATGGACACAGAGACAAAGTCTCCGGGGAGTTGCCATGGTCTTGATCTCATCGTGCTGGATGCGTTTGTTGGAAAACTCTCTCCGTATGATCTCGTCCATGTCTCTGATGGCTTTCGGCAGAAAAGCCGCTGGTATTTCCTCTGTTCCAATTTCGAGTAGAAGTTCCTTGCCCATTAATCATCTCCAGTCTAAATTTCTAAGTTTGATTATCAAAAGTTAAAAGTGTTCGGATATTCGGGTGTAGATGTAGTTCAGTCGCCCGCATCTATTTTCTTAACTTTTCCCATGAGGGGAAAACCCATCTTTTCTCTTTGCTTGAGATAACCTTCAGCGCTTATTCTGGCCAGATTTCTCACTCTGCCAATGTAGCTTGTGCGTTCTGCCACGCTTATTGCGCCACGGGCATTTAGCAGGTTGAATATGTGGGAACACTTGAGGCAGTAATCGTAAGTTGGGAGGATTAGGTATTTCTCAGACATCCTGAGGGATTCAGCTTCGCACATATCAAAAAATTTCCTCAGCATCCCGACATCTGCATATTCGAAATTATAGAAGGACCATTCCACCTCACCTTTATGGTGCACATCACCGTAAGTGACCTGATCATTCCATTTGAGGTCGTATACATTGTCTATTTCCTGTATGTACATGGCAATGCGCTCGATTCCGTAGGTGAGCTCGCCGCTTATGGGATTGAGGTCGATGCCTCCGCACTGCTGGAAGTAGGTAAACTGCGTTATCTCCATGCCATCGAGCCAGACTTCCCATCCCAGTCCCCATGCGCCGAGCGTAGGTGATTCCCAGTCGTCTTCAACAAATCGGATATCATGATCGAGAGGGTCTATGCCGAAATTCTTCAGTGAGTCAAGGTAAAGATCCTGGATATTTAAGGGCGAGGGCTTCAATATTACCTGATACTGGTAATAGTGCTGTAACCTGTTTGGATTGTCTCCATATCTACCATCAGTGGGCCTTCGCGACGGCTCAACATATGCCACATTCCAGGGTTCCGGTCCCAGAGCCCTAAGAAACGTCGCGGGGTTGAATGTCCCGGCTCCCACCTCAAGATCATAAGGCTGTTGAATAACGCATCCGTAGTCTGCCCAGTATTTGTCAAGGGCAAATATTAGTTCCTGAAAGTTCACCTGATCCTCCTCGGTTGTATAGTGGCTTCTGCTTTGATTTTATAGGCATTTAACCGTAATTGATTAGCATGGGTATAGATGCGTGTCAATATGAAAAACTGGAGGAAGGCTATTGCGAAGACAAGAATCCCATTTTCTGGATATCGTTAAGAACCAGAAATGATTTAACTTCTTTCCCAAGGAGATGGTGTATGAACCCGACAAGGACATCCCTGCTTTCTTGGGCCGTCTGGTCCGAAAAGCCAATCCTGTTGATTCTTGCCGTATCTATTTCCTTTCCCAGCAGGAGTGTCCTGATGGTTCCCAAAGAGATGTAAAGGGAGTCGGAGTTTTTCTGGTGGCACACATTGCATCTCAGACCACCATCCCTCATCGCAAAATGGTAGATAACCTCTTCACCGACAGGTTTTTTGCAGGCCATGCACCTGTCTAAAACCGGCTCATATCCTGTGAGTCTTAGGAGGCGTATCTCGAAAAAACGCACCAATGCTTCTGAACAGGCTCCGGTGTCAATGAGGCCGAGGAAATTCAGCAGTAATTTAAACAGATCAACATTTTTTTTGCCCTCCAGCGTGAATTTATCGACTAGCTCGGTAAGATATGAGGAGAGCAGCGTCTTATGAAGATCCTCCCTGATATTTGCATGGTGGTCTACGACGTCACATCCTTCAATGAGAGCGAGAGTCCCCCGTCCTTTCTTGGAAAAAATGATGTTGCAGTAACATGTGGGTTCAAGAGCATTGGAAAATCTTCTTTTGCTTCGACGGGCGCCCTTTGCGATCCCCTTAACCTTGCCGAAATCCATCGAGTAGAAGGTTACAATGCGGTCGGATTCTCCATAGTCGAGTGAATGTATGACGATTGCTGAAGTCTTATGCGCAATCCTTGTGTTCATGGCAGATCCTGATATTTTATTTCCCCACCCATTATTGTTATTATGGCCTTCCCCTTCATTGTCTGTCCATGAAAGGGTGTGTTTTTCCCTTTTGAACGCAGCCTGTTGCGGTCAACCGTCCAGTTTCTCTTGGGATCAATCACGGTAATATCGGCATCTCCCCCTATTTTCAGGGTTCCTTTGGGAATTTTGAGGATCGCCGCAGGATTTGTACTCATCTTGAGTATCAACTGGCCGAGCGTGAGGATGCCATCGTTAACAAGACTCAGGCTGAGAGGGAGGGAAGTTTCCAACCCTGTGATACCGAATGCAGCATATTCGAATTCTACTTCTTTATCTGTTGAGGCATGCGGAGCATGGTCACTTGCGATCACATCGATGGTTCCATCCTTAAGTCCCTCTTTTACGGCTGTGACGTCTTCAATAGTGCGCAATGGGGGATTGACCTTGGCACATGTATCGAATTCTCTCAATGCCTCATCGGTAAGAGTAAAATAGTGGGGAGCAGTTTCCGATGTGACCCTGACGCCTCTAGCCTTGGCATCCCTGATCAGTCTGACGGCACCCGCCGTGCTGACATGGGCAATATGAAGAAGCGCTCCTGTGTAATCGGCTATAATTATATCTCTGGCAACGATCGCATCTTCCGTTATATTGGGAATTCCCTGAAGACCGAGTTCGGTGGACACAAACCCTTCATTCATTGATCCCCCTTGAGATAAGTAGGCGTCTTCGCAGTGTGAGATGATTGGCATGCCGAGGGAAGATGCATATTCAAGAGCCCTTCTCATCAGAGCGCTGTTTGTCACCGGTTTCCCATCATCTGAGAATGCAACGGCACCGGCATCCTTCAGGTCCATGAATTCCGTAAGGGAGGCTCCTTCTGATCCCATGCTGATAGATGCAATGGGGTATACATTAACGAGGTTACATGAAGCAGCTTTTCTCTTGATATACTCCGTGACGGACCGGGTGTCATTGACCGGATTGGTGTTGGGCATGCAGGCAACGGACGTGAATCCGCCGGCAGCACCGGCTTCGCTTCCTGTCTGAATTGTTTCTCTGTATTCAAACCCCGGTTCGCGCAGGTGCGTATGCATATCGATCAATCCGGGCACCACAACCATACCTTTGATATCGATGATATTGAATTCTCGGGCCGCTGATTTCCGGGAATCAGTCTTGGGCTTGTGCGCATTTTTCCCGATCTCAGAGATCTTCCCATTTTCTATCAGGATGTCCATTTGCGCATCAAGATTCTGGGAGGGATCAATAACCCTTCCGCCCGCGAGCAGTAACTTCATCATTGGCCTCCTATGAGCAGATACAGCAGTGCCATGCGAACAGCCACGCCATTTGTCACCTGGTCAAGTATTATGGAATAAGGGCCATCGGCAATGTCAGGCGCAATTTCAATTCCCCTGTTGATTGGTCCCGGATGCATAACCAGGACGTCTTCTTTCGCCAGCTTAATATTGTGTCTGTTCAGACAGAAGTAGCTGGAATATTCCCTGAGCGATGGGAAAATTTTCTGCTGCTGTCTTTCCATCTGAATCCTGAGCATCATTATAATATCCACGTCTTTGATCGCTTCCTCCAGACTATTATGAACAGTCACCCCCATGCGCCCCACATCCCTGGGAATCATCATTGCTGGTCCAGCCACAATGACATGGGACCCCATCTTCGTAAGGCCGTAGATGTTGGAACGGGCTACCCGGCTGTGTGCAATGTCACCCACAATCGCCACCTTGAGACCTGAAACCTTCCCCTTTTTTTCTCTTATAGTCATCATGTCTAACAATGCCTGGGTTGGGTGCTCATGGGCTCCATCGCCGGCATTAATTATGGATTGTTTGACCATCCTTGCCAGCATATGAGGAGCACCTGCCGCGCTATGCCTGATAACTATGGCATCCGGATTCATGGCCTCTAAGTTCCGGGCAGTATCGATGAGGGTCTCGCCCTTTACGACACTGCTTGTCGTTGCAGAAATATTGATGGTATCGGCACTGAGTCTTTTTCCTGCGATTTCAAAGGACGTTCTGGTCCTCGTACTGGCTTCAAAAAAAAGATTTACGACCGTTTTACCCCTCAAGGTTGGGACCTTCTTTATTTCCCTTGTAGAGACTTCGATAAAGGATTCTGCCGTATCGAGAATTATATTTATGTCATCAACAGACAGGTCTTTAATGCCGAGGATATCTTTTTTCGTTAACTTCATAAGGGAACCTCAAACAAGTGATTGCCTCTGTTTGTCTAAGTTTTTAAGTATTCTCTCTTCATTGGTTATCGTCCTGAATAACAACTTCGTCTACCCCGTTCTTCTCCATGAGCTTCACGACCACTGATTCCCATAACGACGACGGCAGATTCTTGCCTACGAAATCCGCCCGGATCGGAAGCTCGCGGTGTCCTCTGTCAATGAGCACCGCAAGCTGGATGAGCTTGGGTCTGCCGAAGTCAATAAGGGCATCCATGGCTGCCCTTATGGTTCTGCCTGTGAAGAGGACATCGTCAACTAAAACGACTTTCTTATTATCCAGGGAAAAGGGTATGTCTGTTTTGCCCAACAGTGGCTTCTTGTTAGTCAGGCGCAGGTCATCGCGATAAAGTGTAATGTCCAGAATGCCTATAGGTAAATCAACGCCTTCAATCTTGGTCAACTTTTTTTTCAGCCTCTCTGCAAGGAAAACGCCGCCTGTCCTGATACCTACCAGACATAATTCGTCAGTACCTTTGTTTTTCTCCAGAATTTCATAGGCTATTCTGGTGAGAGACCTGTCTATACCATCTGCATCCATGACCACCTTTTTCTGTTCCATCGCCCTGTTTCACCTCGGAAAATAACTACAAAAAAAGCCTTCCCATTATGATGAGAAGGCTGACGGGAAAGCTAATGAATGTTTTTTTGGTTCATATCCTTTTTCAATCTCTCTGGATTAAATTAAAAGGCTGCCTCAGTGTGCAATATCTTAAGTTAGGATTATTGTCTCGCCGGGCAATCGACTACTCCATATCATATCGATGGGAAGAAGAAAAGCTTTTTTATGCTTTCAATAATGTCCTGGACCTTCGGCTGCGGTATTCATATTACTGCATTGAGATAAAATGAGCTATTCTGTTTGTCGGTGTGAAACTGAGAGAGGGCTTGGACCCCCCGGCCTGATGTATAGTAACCGACCAAATGTCTAACAGCACCATACTTGAGGACAGAAGTTTCTCCGCAGGTTACTACGGAGAGCTTCAATGGGGGAAACAGCGTATCGGAACTTGCCGGTCATCGCTCCTGTTTCAATAGTCATGACCGGTTCAAACTATGAAATTAAATTACACAAGCTGAAACGGTTTTTTAGATGCAGCGCTAATGGGGCAATTGTGCGAATCTCTTCCACCTGATTCTGCTCAAGACACTCGAGAATCTGCTCCACAGAGAACTCTCGTTTTCATCATAAGGCGCAATTGACCAATATATTATAAAGGCCTTTCCCATGACATCCTTGATGTCGACTAAACCCCAGAATCTGCTGTCATAACTCTGGTCTCTGTTATCACCCATCACAAAAACTGATTCAGGGCGAATCGTGATAGGTCCAAAGTTGTCGCGAGGCTGTATTGAGCCGGGAATAATGAAATCATCGGTGTAAATCCCATAGGTATCGCTGTACGGTAGGCCGTTTAAGTAAATCTTCTTATTTCTAATTTCTATGGCATCACCGCTGACCCCGATGACTCGCTTGATAAAATCCTTGGATCGGTCTTCAGGGTATATAAATACCACTATATCTCCCCGTTTTGGTTGGCTGATGGGAATGAGCGTATTTCTGATAAAGGGTATCTTTATGCCGTATATGAATTTATTTACCAGTATATGATCTCCGATTTCAAATGTCGGCTTCATGGAACCCGAAGGGATCTTAAAGGCCTGAATTACGAAAGTCCTTATAAAAAGAGCTATAAGGATAGCAATGATAATCGCTTCGGCGTATTCCTGTAATTTCGATTTGTTTTTGGTCATGATTCAACCTTTCCGCGACTTCGTAAAAAGTCTCCTTGTCCGCATAGGTGCAGGCGGAGAAGCAGCAGTTGCCGTACGAGACATTATCCGATATAGCTCGGGATCTTTATGAAGAACTCCCACTCTTCATGAATATATATTTGACATCGTGATGACTATCATTACAAGAGCACAAAATCCTTTTATGAGAGTCCCGGCAACTCTTCCGAGGATGGCACCGTAGCCTGTCCTCAACGCAGGTTTTAACTTGGATTGCTGGACGAGCTCAATCGCCAGTACGCCGGCAAATCCACCGAGAAAAATTCCTGCAACCGTACCTAAGCCGAAAAAGAACGGGGTCATTGCCACGGCACCAATAAAGCCGCTGATTAAGGATATCCAGATTGCTCTCCCGGACAATCCAAATCTTGCCGCCCCTGCCACGCCTAATGAAAAATCGATAGCCTCTGCCAGTATGGAGATGACCAGCAGGATGAGGACAATCTTGATACTTATTCTTTCAAAACCGGTTATGAGAGCATAAAGTATGACATCAAGAAGAATTACGGCTGTTCCGGGAATACCGAATACTATGGAAAAAATTCCTATAAACAGTACGAGGATAAAGACGGTCAATCCTGCAATCTCAAGAGGAGTCACTACTTATTTTCTCTTTTTTAGCGTCGAAGGTCTAAATCTCTCCCATGCAAGAACTACGGGAGCTGCGATAAAGACAGATGAGTATGTGCCGAAGATAACACCAACAAGAAGCGCAAAGGCAAAATCGTGGATCACGGCCCCACCAAAGACAAATAGAACAGCAACAACAAGGACTACTGTAAAGGAAGTCAGAATGGTCCGGCTCAGCGTCTGATTTATGCTCTCGTTCATAACTGTAGGGAGATCTTTCCTCGTATTCTTTCTCACATTTTCTCTGACCCGGTCAAAAACCACAATTGTGTCGTGAATGGAGTAACCGATAATGGTTAAGAGAGCCGCAACAACGGTGAGAGTAAATTCTATGGCAAAGATGGAGAAAATTCCTACTACTATAATAACATCATGAATTACGCCTACAATGCCGCCGACGGCATGACGGAATTCGAAGCGGATGGCTATATAAATGAGCATACCGATCCAGGAAAAAATAACGGCCAGGATCGCCTTTTGTGTTAAATCCTTTCCAACCTTGGGGCCCACCACCTCAACCCTCTGCACCTGAAAAGCGTCTTTGCCGTAGGCGGCATTCAATGATTCCTCGATCTTAGCGGAAAGACCCTTGATCTCCGAAGAGGACTTTGCCGTTCTTATGATGACCTCATCGGTACCAAACGGTTGGATAACGCTGTCATCGATGCCGATCTGAATCAGAACCTTTCTAATGTCGTCGGCTGATACTGCTTTGTGAAATTTGATCTGGACGAGAGTTCCACCGGCAAAATCGATGCCGTAGTTTAATCCCCTCCATGCGATAGAAATTATGCAGATAATGGTTAGTACTACCGAGAAGATAACGGCGTATTTTAACCTACCGACAAAATTGATATTAATTCCCGGTTTTACAAGTTCCATCTATGTCTCCTATGGATAAAAAGTTATCTTAAACTCCAAAGCATATTCTCATATGATAGTTTCAAACACTGACGGATTCAATTTTCCTGTACCATATGAAGTAGTCAAAAATAATTCTTGTCACAAAAACGGCGGTGAAAAGGCTCGATATTATGCCTATGCTTAGGGTGACGGCAAAGAGGAACAGAGAAGCGATCAGGGCATTAACATTGGTGTCAAAAATAGTCATGAAGGCCTTGGCATATCCCGTTTCGATGGATGCTCTCGGTGTTTTACCTGCACGAAGCTCTTCACGAATTCTTTCAAATATAAGCACGTTGGCATCTACTGACATACCTATAATCAAGACGATGCCCGCTATGCCGGGAAGGGTCAAGGTTGCCTTGAATGCTGCCAAGGCACCAAGAATGATGGATATGTTCATGATGAGGGCAACGTTCGCGACAATTCCCGAAAGCCTGTAATAAACTATCATGAACAGGCCTACCATATTGTCGATGGAATCCTGCCCTAATGAAGGTCCCACAGTCCTTTCCTCTAGGATATTTACCGGTGCAGGGAGAGCCCCCGCCCGGAGGACTATTGCCAGGTCTTTGGCTTCATCCATGGTAAACGATCCGGTGATCTGAGCCTCTCCACCTGAAATTCTTTCCTGAATCACCGGGGCTGAGTAAACAGAGCCATCAAGAATAATCGCGAGGCGCTTTTTTACATTTTCTCCAGTTATCCTGTCGAAAACCTTCGCGCCCTGGGCATTGAACTTTATGGCCACATATGGTTCACCAAACCTATCGCTGATTTTTACCTGTGCACTTTCGAGGTCACCACCAGTGAGGAGAGTTCTACTCTTGAGCAAGATGGGAATGTTTATTCTCCGTCCTGATTGTCGATCCAGTCGGTTTTCATAGGCAATCTCATCGCCCTGGGGCACAATTCCTTTCAGCGCGTTATCTATACTGTGTTCTTCATCAACAAGCTTGAATTCTAAGAGGGCCGTCTTTCCAATGAGATTCTTGGCACGTTCTGTATCCTTAATGCCGGGAAGCTGTATGACTATGCGGTCATTTCGCTCGGGAATGATTTCTGGTTCCGTGATACCAAACTGATCGACCCTGTTCCGGATGGTCTCCAGACTCTGTTCAATGACCATTTTCTTGATCTCTTCAGCCCGTTTGTTCTTGATCTTGAGAGCGATGACTTCTCTGCCACCTCGAATTTCTGATGAGACTGTTTCGAAATCCGGATAATTATCTTTGATGACTTTTTCAAATGCACCTTTCGATGCACTGTCGGGCAGTTCAAAGGATATGGCGCCTGTCTTCTTTGCGCCTTCAAGATACATGAAGCGGACTTTATTGTTCATGAGGGTCTCTTTCACTTCATTGAACATACGTTCAGTGGTATTTTCCAACGCTTTCTCTGTGTCAACCTCCAGCACAAGATGGGTTCCTCCCTGAAGATCCAGACCCAGGTGGATCTTTTCCATGGGTAAGTATTTTTTCCATATGTCCGGAAGGTCCGGTGTCAGGGAAGGTGTAAGATAAAATAATCCCAAAAGGCAAACAGCCAGTGCCATGGCAGCCCTTATTTTAATACCTTTGAGCATGCTTTACCCCTTTCAACATATTTGACGACTTTGTAAATGCGTAAGACTGAGTTGCTCTATTGCACGCCACCGTGATTTGTATCCAGAGAAGCCTCGGTCTCTTGACTCTGGGCTTCCCTGCGACCCCACCTATATGCGACGTGAAAGCGGAATATGCCATGATATCATTCTTTCTGGAAAGTACTGTATTGCAGACAAATCTTCAACTCCGAGTCTCGTGACCTACTTCTTTTGAAAGACTATCCGTTGGTCCAGTCTCGGAATTTCACAAGATCAATATCATCCTTATGTGGCTTTTTGAGTTACGGTGCCTATATATTCTCGTGAGACCTTTATCCTCACTTTTTCAGCAACTTCAAGTGTAACAATAGTATCTGTTAAGGCTGTCACTTTTCCGTGAATCCCTCCCGCAGTTACGACCATATCTCCATGGGTGAGGTCTTCGCGCATTTTCTTGATTTCTTTCTGCTTCTGTTGTTGAGGTCTTATCATGAGAAAGTAAAAAATGGCGAAAACAACAGCCATCATTATGATGAAACTAATATCACCGCCTCCTCCAACACCGCCTCCTCCACCTGAACCACCCATAGCGTAAGCAATATCTGTCAATTTCCAGTCCTCCTCTTTGAAGTTTAGCTGTCAGCCATCAAATCAAAAAAATATTCTAATTAAATCTATTGGCTGATAGCTTTATTCATATCGTTTAAGATAGAATTCTTAAATTCTCGGTACTTACCGTCTCTTATCGCTGCCCTTATACGCTCCATAAGGTGCATGAAGTGCCTGACATTATGAATAGTATTCAAAACCATGGCCAAAATCTCTTTGGCCATATACAGATGTCTCAAGTATCCCCGTGAGTAATTTCTGCAAGTATAACAGTCGCATGTGTCGTCCAAAGGCGAATCGTCATCTCGGTGTCGGGCGTGCTTTATAACAACCTTTTCATGATTTGTAAATAATAATCCGTGTCTGGCGCAACGGGTAGGTATTACACAGTCGAACATGTCAATACCATAATCCACGCATGTTACAATATCCTCAGGCATTCCCACACCCATGAGATATCTCGGCTTGTCATCGGGAAGGAGGGTGGTGGTCAATGAGGTGATGCTCAGCATGTCTTCTTTCGGCTCCCCTACGCTCAACCCGCCTAAGGCGTAGCCATCAAAGCCGATATTTTGTGAGATATCTTCCACAGCCCGCCGCCTCAAGTCTGGATAGATCCCTCCTTGGATGATTCCGAATAGGGCCTGCTCGTGATTTTTCTTAGTGGTCTTGGATCTCCTCGCCCAATTGAGGGTCAGAGCCAGGGATTTTTCTGCCTCTTTGAAGCTGGCCGGATAGGCTGTGCATTCATCGAGGCACATAATGATATCCGAACCGAGAGCCTCCTGAATCTCAATCGCAAGTTCAGGACTTATGAAATGCCTTGAGCCATCAACGTGGGACTTAAAGATTACTCCGTCATCATTTATTTTCCTGAGGGCGCTCAGGCTATACACTTGGAAACCGCCGCTATCAGTCAGAATAGGAGCGCCCCAGTTCATGAATTTATGGAGACCTCCCAGCTTCTTGATGATTTCGTGCCCTGGCCTCAGATAGAGGTGGTAAGTGTTTGCGAGGATCATTTCCGTGCCAAGGTCCCGAACAGTCTCGGGAATGAGAGATTTTACAGTGCCTTGAGTGGCTACGGGCATGAAAACGGGAGTATTGACCTCGCCGTGGGTTGTATAGATACTGCCAAGGCGAGCCCCTGATGCTGGGTCTTTTTTTAGCAAATTAAATTGATACATTATACATATATATGGCGAACTCTAGGCATATATACTAACACAAAAATGCAGTCTCTGGTGAAGAAGAGATTAGATTAACGAGGCATATTCCAAGGATTTCCCCCTGTGGCCTATGTGGCACCCTGACGTCAAGATAGTTTTTCAACTCAGGGAATGCCAGGCTCAGCAATAATTTCGTGTTTCTAACCTATAATATCAGCATGCAATCTCCATAACTGTAAAAGCGGAATCTATTCCTTATGGCCTCTTTGTAGGCCCTTTCTGTAAGGTGTTTACCGGCAAATGCACAAACGAGTAAGTAAAGGGATGACCTGGGAAGATGAAAATTAGTTATCAGTGAATCAACCCGCTTAAAACGGTACCCGGGATAGATAAAGAGTCTGGTATGTGCCGAGGAGGGTTTAATCTTTCCCTCGTCGTCGGCAGCGGATTCAATAACCCTTGTAGATGTCGTTCCTACGGCAATGACCTTTTCGGCGCTATTTATCACCTCTGCAGCTTCAGGCGTTATTTCAAAAAACTCCTCTTGCATTAAGTGGTCTTCGACGTCATCTGTTTCAATCGGGAGAAATGTACCATAACCTACATGCAATGTAACGGGCACAAGGTGTACACCATTCTTCCTAAGGGTGTCGAGAATATTCTGAGAAAAATGCAAACCTGCCGTCGGTGCTGCGACCGAGCCGGGGAACCTGGCATAGATTGTCTGATACCTGTCAATATCCGCGAAAGATTCGAGAGAGTTCGCGTGTCGTTTGATATAGGGGGGGAGGGGTGTTTTTCCATATTTTTCTAGAAATTTATCGAATACCAAGCCTGTTAAGAATGTGACGATCCATTTCTTCTCCGACACGCGGTCAATAACTTTTGCTTCACATTCCTCATTAAATAATATTGTAGTTCCCACACGAACTCTTTTTGCGGGCCTTAATAGGACCTCCCATGTTTCTAATCGTTTCGAATCTTCGGACCTTCTGGACAGAAGGAGTATCTCAATCATGCCTCCCGTTGTCTTCTTGCCAATGAGCCTTGCGGGAATCACCTTCGTATCGTTAATGACCAGAACGTTGTCCTTTTTCGCGAATTCCAGCAGGTCGTGAAAAATTCTGCATGCAACATCGCCTGTCTTTCTCTGGACAACCATCATCCGGGATTTGTCTCTTAGATCACATGGGAATTGTGCTATAAGTTCTTCGGGAAGATGGTAGCCGAAATCCTCTAATTTCATCAATCAAGTTCTTCCGAAATATATGAGAATCAAACCCGTTATAATTGCAGATAGTCCTAAAACCCTGAGGACGGAGTCGGGCATTTCCTGTAGTTTCATAATATAAGACTTAACCTTGTCCGGGAAGGCAAAATATGGGAGGCCTTCTATAATGAAAACCATTCCCAAGACACATAAGAAATATTCCATTTCGCGATTATTCCTTCAACTTCGATTCATTCCACAGATCATCCATCTCTTTGAGTGATGCTCTGCCAGGGTCCTTGCCCTGTTCTGCCAGTTTTTGTTGAATGTAGGAGAATCTGTTGATAAATTTCGTAATGGATAACGTGAGCGATTCCTCGGCATCTACATTCACAAATCTTGATAGATTTACCAGGGAAAACAAAAGATCACCAATTTCTTCCTTGATGCAGTTTCTGTCATTGGCTGCGAGGGAAGATTTGAACTCATTGAGCTCCTCTTCAATCTTGTCCAGTACTTCTTCCGTTTTTCCCCAATCAAAGCCGACTTTGGAGACGTTCTCTGTCACTTTTTGCGCCCTCTTGAGGGCCGGCATGGAGCGCGGAATATTATCAAAAAGTCCGCGACCATTATCTTTTCTATTTTCTATATTTTTCTTGATGTGTTCCCAATTATTTTTTATTTCATCTATATCTTTGACTTCTGTATTGCCAAAGACATGCGGGTGCCTTCTTATCATCTTTTCAGCCACGTCTTTCATAATATCGGGGATCATAAATTCACCATCTTCTTCTGAAAGGTTGGCCAAAAAGAAGACCTGAAATAGAAGATCACCCATTTCTTCTTTGATAGCGTGCGACGAACCGCTACCTATGGCATCAATGAGTTCGTAGGTCTCCTCCAATATATATTTTGCCATATCCTCTTTTCTCTGTTTTCTATCCCACAGACACCCGTCTTTCGATCGCAACCTTCTAATAATCTCGAGAAGCCTCTTAAGCCCTGTTTCACCCTGGCAAGATGTTTCCTTCATTTTCCTCACTTCGTATATTCAACTTATGTTTATTATTAACATATCTACGATGTTGTGGCAATCGGAGAAATCCTTTTTGAGAATGCCGAAAGAGAGCATTGCCGAAAAGTTTCTGCTGCAAGAGAAAATCCATATTGAATGGTCAAGAAAGAATATCTTTTTTCCAAAATGCTAGCTACTGGAAATGTGTCTCATCTTCTCATTTTGTTGTTGCAAGTTCCTCTATTAATCTGTATAAAATTTGTAGGAGAGAAGCATAATTTGCGGCTATTACGAAAGCAGATAACTCCGGCCACGTAATAGTCTGGCTGGAATTAATGGATGTTCAGGATAAGGAGGTTTGCATATGTCAAACAGGGTCGATGATTTCATTAAAGGGTTGCTTATTGGAGGCTTGATTGGTGCAGCAATTGGCATTCTCTATGCCCCTAAGAGTGGTAAAGAAACGCGAGAGGATCTCAGCAGGAAGGCTGAGGAATTGATAGAGAAGGCCAAAGAGGAATACGAACTGGCGCTGGCAAAAAGCAAGAAGGCTTACGAGGCTGCCGTTTTGCGTCTGAAACAGCTGGAATCTTCTGCGAAAGAAAAGGTTGGAGACATGGAAGAAAAGGTTGAAGAGCTGGCTGATAGGGGAAAAGAGACAATTCTAGAGACCAAGGGCCGCTTGAAGAAAGCTATAGATGCAGGAGTTGAAGCCTTCAAGGAAGAAAAAGAGAAAGCATAATAAATAGCACGTGAGCATAGGAAGCGGGAGATATAAATGTTTCTCGAAATCAGTGTCGTAATTTTGAGCATAGTGTTCCTTCTCATTGCGGTTTTTTCCGTTCCTTTTCTGTTGCAGATTTGGCGGACCGCAAAGAGCATTGCCACGACCCTTCATATGCTTAATGAAAGCTTGCCCGGCATCCTCAAGAACTTGGAAGAAATTACCACGAACATCAACAAAGCAACGCATACAGTAAACGAACAGATTGAGGGATTGTCTCTCGTTGCCAGACGCATTCAGGGGTTGCTGGGCATTGTATCGGACATTGAAAACATCTTGCATGTTGGTGCTCGTCTTCCTGTTTTCAAGACAGTCAGAAATGCATTCGCAGTTCTGACAGGAGTAAAAGTATTTCTGAAGGTATTTCTATCTTCACGTAGACTCGAATAGCCGTCGCATCAAAATAGATTATTCATATTCTGCTCGGAATCGTGGAGGTATGTATTATGCCCCGTGTTACCTATGGAAAGAAAGGGGGGCGCGTCCGTACGATAACCGTTAAAGATAAACCACAAGATGTAAGGTCTGTTGAAGACGTAGTACGTGATCTGAAAAAAGAACAGCAGAAACTTCCAGGCGAATATTACCGAGAAAAATCATTGACTTTTCATGGTCTTATATGCGGTCGATGCGGAAGGGAGTTTGATGAGTCAACGCGGCATCTTCTCACAGTTCATCACAAGGATGGCAATCACAAAAACAACCCGCTTGATGGCAGCAATTGGGAAAATCTCTGTGTGTATTGTCATGAGGATGTTCATAGCAGGGGCATTCTCGGAGAATATCTGGCAGGGGCATCCAGCAAATCAGACAGCAGTCTTGCTTATGAGGATTTGACCGTGAAAGACACCTCTCCAGTCAAGCTGGGCTCTCTGGGTAACAAATTGAAGAAGGCCATGGAGCGAAAGGTAAATCGTTAACGCCTGTCATCTAATTATTCTGAGGTTATTTTTCTGGGTGACAATTTTATCTCCCACTGAAGTTCCGCAGAACACACACATATAATCATACTTGTCGCCGTTGGACAGAACCAATAGAAGTCTCTTTCTCACCGGGACGGCCCTCTTACAATTGGGGCAGAGAAGCTCTGTAGCATCAAAGTCCTTATAAGTTTCCCGCCTCATCCTGTTCAATCATCCTTTTCGGGTATGTATTTTGCGTTTTCTAGCCAGACAGTAGCTTCGCTGTCGCTCGGCGCCCGATAATCTCCCCTAGGAGACAGAGACCCTCCGGATCCTACTTTCGGGCCATTAGGTATACACGATCGTTTATACTGGCTCAACTTGAAGAAGCGATGCAGGTATATCGTAATCCACTGTTTTATTTCACCGATTGTGTATTGGTTCATCTTATTTTTCGGTACATCAGGCCACTGACCCCTGGTCTTGTCTCTCCAGGTACAGTAAGCCACGAATGCAACCTTGGTGGGAAGGTAACCAAATCTGGTAATAAAGAAATTATTAAAGTCCTGTAAATCGTAGGGGCCTATGACAGATTCAGTTTTCTGCGCCGGCTGATTGCCATCTACTCCCGGAATTAATTCAGGGCTTATTTCCGTCTCAAGAATGTCGAGCAGTATTTTCGAAGTTTCCTTCGTAAACAGTGAAGAATGTGCAACCCAACGTATCAGGTGCTGAATGAAGGTCTTCGGTACACTGGCATTAACGTTGTAATGGGACATGTGATCACCCACTCCATAAGTACACCAGCCTAACGCCAGTTCACTTAGATCTCCTGTGCCAACAACGAGGGCCTTCTTCATATTGGCTATGCGAAACAGATGGGAGGTGCGTTCCCCGGCCTGAATATTTTCGAAAGTAATGTCGTACAGTTTTTCGCCTTGTGCAAATGGGTGCCCGACATCTTTTAGCATTTGCATGCAACTCGGTTTTATATCAATCTCATTGGCCTCTACATCGATGGCCTTCATCAGCCTCAGCGCATTCGTGTATGTTTTTTCTGAAGTCGCAAATCCAGGCATGGTGTAGGCTTTAACGTTGGACCTAGGCAGACCCAAGAGATCCATAGTCCTTGCCGCGACAATCAGGGCATGTGTTGAGTCAAGACCGCCAGAAATGCCGATCACCACGTTCTCGATCCCCGATGATTTTAAACGTTGGGCAAGCCCATGCACCTGTATGTTATATGCCTCATAACATCGCTGATCGCGCTTTCCGGGATCAGCGGGTATATATGGGAATCTTGGATATTCCCTATCGAGCAGTATTCGTTTTTCAACCGGCACGACGGAGAACGATACTTTCCGGAATCTTTCCAGCCGTTCTCTATGGGTGCAGGCGTTCTGTCCGAAGCTGTTCATGCGCATCCTGTCCTGGGTCAACCTGTCAAGATCAACATCTCCGAAAATCAATTGGGACGTCCATAAAAAACGGTCCGATTCTGCCAGTAGATTACCGTTTTCATAGATCATAGCATGCCCATCCCACGCAAGATCAGTGGTGGATTCTCCGGAACCCGCAGCTGCATAGAGATATGCAGATATGCAACGTGCAGACTGGTTTGATGCCAGAGATTGGCGGTAATCCGATTTTCCCACGGTTATGTTGGATGCGGAGAGGTTACCTATGATAGTCGCCCCGGCCATGGCGGCATAGCTGGAAGGAGGAATGGGTACCCAGACATCTTCACAGATTTCAATATAGAAACTGAAATTACTTATATTTTTTACATTGAACAGGATATCAGCTCCGAAGGGAACGTTTTCCTGTCCACAAATGTCGAGCAACTTAGACTGGGCATCTTCAGCCGGACTGAATTGGCGGCCCTCGTAAAATTCGCGATAGTTGGGCAGATAAGATTTTACTGCTACGCCGAGGATCCGGCCCCGATAAAGGACGATGCCGCAGTTAAAGAGACGGAAATCAACCCGCAGGGGGGCTCCAATAACCAAGATTATATTCAGCTCTCTTGTAGCATGGAGAATCTCTTTGAGTCCCTCCATTACGCTCATGAGAAGTGCATCCTGATGAAAGAGATCCTCGTTTGAATAGGCTGAAATGCCGAGTTCAGGGAAGAGAGCAAGAATAGCACTATTAACTGATGCTTGCTTGGCCAGCTTGATTGTGCTGGCTACGTTGTATGGTACATCAGCTACCCTTACCTCCGGTACGCAGACTGCAACTCTGATAAATCCATGATTGTATAAATTAAAAAACTGGCGTTCTTTATTAGATTCCATGCAAAGCGACTTCCCTTTTACTGGCTATCTACAAACCGGATATCTACGGAAACATACTTGAAATCGATATTATGTTTATGCCTCATAGATTTTGTAAATGATTAGAGAGGTTTTGTCAAAGAAAAATGAAAGATTATGCTGCCTCCGCACCATCAGATAGTCTTTTCCACACATGCGTAAGCACTGTGATTGTGGATACTTTCGAAATTTTCTGCTTCTACGCTGTACCACGTGAAGTTATCATTTCTGTTTAGCTCCTGGGCCACATTTCTTACCACGTCTTCGACGAACATCGGGTTTTCATGTGCTTTTTCAGTGACAAATTTTTCGTCAACCCTTTTCAGAAGAGAGTATACTTCACCGCTAGCCGAGTCTTCAACCAGCCTGATAAGGTCCTCGATCCAGAAAAACTTCTTGAACCTTACCTTCGCAGTTACCATACTTCTTTGGTTATGAGCGCCAAGATTGCTGATTTCCTTTGAACATGGACATACCGTAGTGACCGGTACGATGACTCCAACGAGAAAATCTGTCGTGCTGGCGCTGTTGTGTCCGCTGAATGAGCACGTGTATTCCATGAGACTTTTCGCCCCAGATACAGGAGCCGTTTTTTCAACAAAGTAGGGAAACTCAATTTCCATGTGCGCCGATTCGGCATGAAGTTTATCCTTAACCTCTTGGAGAATCTTATGAAATGTCTTAATATTTATTTGTCCCCTGAATTCGTTTAAGATTTCTACAAAACGGCTCATGTGCGTTCCCTTGAAGTGGTGAGGCAGATCGACGTAGATGTTGATTGTCGCATTGACATGTTGCGTGCCATTCATACGATCCAGAACCACAATGGGGTACTTAATCCCCTTAACGCCTACCTTTTGTATATTTATATTCCTGTTATCTTTTTGGTTTTGAATATCTCGCATAGCCATTTCCGTAATAAGAAACCCGTGCATCCTCTGACTCCCATACGGTGACTCGGGATACGTCAAGATTGCTTTTTTTTACTTTTTCGGAGATTCTGTCGTAAATGAACCTGGCAACATTCTCTGATGACGGGTCCATTCCATTAAAATAACTAATTTCATTGAGATATTTATGATCAAATTCTTTCAGTATTTCACCCGTCCACTGCTTTAATGTTCTGAAATCAATTAGAATGCCGGCATTGGTTAGCGCAGCGGAGCATATGGAGACTTCGACGATAAAATTATGACCATGGAGTTTCTCACATGTACCGCCTGCTTCCGTGAGCATGTGAGCGGCAGAAAATGATTGCTTTATCGTAACTTCGTACACAGGACCTCCCATCCAAATTTTTATTTATAATATAGTGAAAATAAGCGCTGGGTGTCAAGGTAAGAAACATCTGTTAAGAATAAAGGATTTTATTCTTAAAAAGATTAGGCAGGTATAAATTGTTGTTTAATTGCAGAAAGGCGAAATTAACAGAGAAATGGTGAAAATTACTAATTTTGATCCAAGAGTCATCAAATATAAGATATTTTAATTAGTAGATATTCATATCTAAGAGATTATAATGAAAGACAGAAAAGTTGTTTTGTCTATAATTTGTTACGAGTGACAATTTGGTATGGTAATTGCTAGATAGTTTGCAAACGTTATTTATATTTTGCTAATTGAAGAATATAATTTTTCTGACAAAGGAGGTGGTAATTCAGATTAGTCTATGCTACACATTATTTCCACAAGGAAACTGAAATTGACTCATTAAAATATTTATGCTAAGCGCAAATTGAAAGGAGAGATGAAGATGATACGAGCATTTTACAAGAAAAGGGGACAGAAAGGTTTTACGCTGATCGAATTGATGATCGTTATTGCGATCATAGGTATTCTGGCAGCCATTGCCATACCGCAGTTCATAGCGTACAGGGCAAGAGGTTACAGTGCATCGGCAAACTCTGCGGTGAGGAATGCCTACACGGCAGCACAGGCTTTTTTCAGTGATTCCCCGAGTGGAACTGCTAATGTGGCTGCTTTAACGCAGTACGGATTTAGAGATGACCCCGGCAGCGTAACGCTAACGTGGTGGTTCAACGTTCACTGTGGACGCGAATGGCGGTATTACAAGAAGTTAACTGTTAATATGCTTTCCATGTCTCGAGGGGGTGGGGGTTCATACCTCACCCCCTTTTTTGTCATTAGAAATAGATGTTCATTAAGAGTAACAATAAAGACTTTGCCTTAACCATGAGATGGAAGATAAGGGGCATGAGGCGATATGTCTCTTCCTCCCTTTTTCTTTTTGTCATACTGATACTCATCTACGCGAACAGTTTTGATTGTTCATGGCATTTTGATGATTATATAAATATTGTTGAGAATCCCCGCATTCAGATAAAGACGCTGTCCTGGCAACCGGTAGCGCCAGGTGGCAGAGGCCTTTTTCATATTTCACCTTTGCCATGAACTACTATTTCGACGGGTTGAATGTTTTCTGGTATCATGTCGTCAACTTTTTCATCCATTATATAACTTCCGTTTTCTTATTTCTTTTCATTTACAATACCCTTAAACTTCCCATTCTGGAAGGACGCTACGAGCAGAATGCTTACTCTATCGCTCTTCTGGCCACGTTGTTCTGGGCTATTAATCCTGTTCAAGTTATGGCCGTTACCTACATTGTACAGAGGATGGCGAGCATGGCGGCGATGTTTTACATCATGGCCATGTACTTCTACCTGAAGGGGAGGAGGGCGGAGAAGAAATGGAAGAGCGTTGGTTTTTTTGTCTTAGCCGCTTTTTGGGGCATACTGTCTGTAGGTTCCAAAGAGAATGCGGCCATGCTGCCCGTAAGCCTTTTCCTTTTTGATCTTTTTCTCATTCAGGGTGTAACAATTGAGCACATAAGGAAGAATTGGGCGGTATGTCTTTTCGCCTTGGTTCTCGTTCCCGCTATCGGATTAATGTACTATGATTTTTCTTCGATTATAGGAGATTACGATAAATTCAGACCTTTCACTATGTGGGAGAGGGTGCTGACCCAGCCGCGGGTGATCGTTTTTTATATTTCTCTTTTGTTTTACCCCATCACTTCCCGCATGATGTTGATTCATGATGTGGAGATCTCAAAATCGCTCTTTGACCCCTGGACGACATTTGCTGCCATTGTTGTGCTTTTGCTGATACTGGTCGTGGCTGTGTTGATTTCCCGGAAGAGACCCCTCATCTCTTATTGCATCATCTTCTTCTTCCTGCACCATTTAATTGAAGGATCGTTTATTTCCCTGGAGCTCGTTTACGAGCACCGGAATTACCTTCCTTCCATGCTTCTTTTCATTCCTCTGTCCATCTTCATCGTTTATTCCTTGAATTACTTTCGAGAGAGAAGAAGGATGATTGTCGTTCTATCGTCTGCGATTACGGCAATCATAATTATCATGGGGGTGTCGGTCTTTATCCAGAATAATATTCTAAAAAACGAGATAACCCTATGGAGCGACAATATAGAAAAGACACCGCGAATTCACCATGTGCGACAAAATTTGGGGGTAGCCTACTTTATTGATGGCCGTGTATCCGAGGCGTTTGTGGAATTGACGAAGGCGCTTGAATCCCTTTCAGCGGCTCAGATCAAGGCAAAAGTCAAGACCCATGGATTATTGGGAGAGTACTACATACTAAATGGCAATGATGAAAAAGCCATGATGCACTATTTTGAAGCCCTCAAAATAGACCCTTATTTTTATCCTGTTTATAATAGGCTGGCCGAAATTAAGGTGAGACAGAATCGGCTCTACGATGCAGAAATGCTAATAGGGATTGGGATTGCCCTGGTACCTCATTCATATGCCTTTCACATTACTCTGGCTCGTATTTTGTTGAAGGAGGGACGCCCGGATCAAGCTATCAAGGTGGCGCAAAAGGCGCTTATGCTGGAAGGAGATTCTTCAAAACCTTATGCCATCCTTGCGGAGGCATTCGAGCTGAAAAAGAATTCCAAGATGGCTGATCATTTTTATAAACTAGCAAATAGGATTGAGGTGCCTGATTCTTCGTGCGAAAGCGATAAACAATTATTAACACTTCATACCGGGGCATGAGGGGGCATGGGAATTTCAAATCTCCCATTTTCTATGCATGTGAGAAAGTGCCGTGAATAACGAAAACGATTTTGAACTGAACACAAAATTGCCGCTCGAGAAATTGAGGGACTCTCTTTTTGCTGCTGGCCTACTGTTCTCCATACTGGCAGTAATCTACGCGAACAGTTTTGATTGTTCATGGCATTTTGATGATTATATAAATATTGTTGAGAATCCCCGCATTCAGATAAAGACGCTGTCCTGGC
>PDVH01000016.1_pt2 | contig 40292 bp, 40 predicted proteins | sample 1369781 | NCBI WGS metagenome assembly PDVH01 (sample SAMN07795378, study PRJNA414565) | Alkali sediment metagenome, whole genome shotgun sequencing project. | isolation source: glacial lake sediment | place: Bosnia and Herzegovina: Donje Bare Lake | collected 2016-06
TTAATGCCCAATCTCGTTGCGTCTCTCAACTTGCTTCCTGGGTCTGCACCTGCAACTATGAAATCCGTCCTTCTTGACACACTTTCTGAAACACGACCGCCCAATGTTTCAATTTTGCTCTTAGCTTCATCCCTTTTTAGGTTTCCTAATGTGCCCGTCAAGACAAAGGTTTTACCATTGAACAGCGAAGAAGAAACCGGTATCTGGTGCCTTTCCCCGTCCCAGCGTACTCCGCATTCTCGGAGTTGTTTGATGACTTCAAGATTGTAATGTATTCTGAAGAAACGCACAATTTCCTTTGCCAAATTCCGATTGATGCCCTTGATCTGTAGTAGCCGGTTCTCATCTGCCTTCATTAGTTCTTCTAAAGTACAAAGGTTATCTGCAATAAGATTAGATGCTCTTTTACCCACGCCAGGGATGCCATCCCAGTTGATCTCCTTTACGCTTGTACATAGCCAATTCAAAAAATCGGCAAGAGTGGTCCTTCTGCTAGTTTGGGTGTCATTCGATTCGTGCCATTCTACACCCGACGATCTTAATTGTTTAATCACTTCTTGATTATGTGGTTCTTTGAAAAAATGATAAATTGACTTTGCCACTTCATGGCCAATATTTGGAATATATAGTAGTGTTTTTGGATATGCTTGCATAAGTCTATTGAGCTTGCCGAAGAATTTTGCCAAGTCTTTTGCCGTAGCTTCACCCACATTAGGAATACCTAATGCGTAGATAAAACGCTCAAGCGTAGTATGCTTGCTGTTTTCAACTGCAGCTATGAGATTTGATGCAGAGATGTCAGCCATTCGCTGCAAAGTTGCTATGGTCGGCGCGGTCAGCCTGTATAAATCTGCCGTCGTCTTAACAATATGATTGTCGACTAACTGATCTACTATTTTTTCACCGAGCCCCTCAATATCCAGGGCATGGCGACCACCAAAATGCAAGATTGCTCCCTTGCGTTGTGCAGGGCATATTAAACCACCGACGCAACGATATGCCGCCTCACCTTCTTCGCGAACAACCTCAGAATCACATTCAGGGCACCGCTTAGGCATATGGAACTCTGTTTCCGTGCCCTTCCGTTTTGATTCAACTACCTTGACGACTTCAGGGATCACGTCGCCTGCCCGTCGGACGATGACCGTATCGCCGATGAGAATACCCTTCTTTTTGATCTCGTCCATGTTGTGGAGTGTTGCCCTACTCACTGTGACGCCGCCAATAGGGACTGGTTTTAAGATAGCTACCGGTGTCAATATGCCTGTTCGTCCCACTTGGACCTCAATATTGTCGATCACGGTAGTTTCCTCTGTTGCGGCAAATTTGCAGGCTATTGCCCAACGCGGACTTCGGGATACGGCGCCCAGCCTCTCCTGGATCGTGATATCGTCTACCTTGATCACGACGCCGTCGATTTCGTAGGGCAGCTCCGCCATGATCTTATCGATGTGGTGATAGTAGGCGATACACTCATGGATATCTTTGGCCTGTTTGACATGGTCGTTAACCTCGAAGCCCCATTTGTCAAGGGCTTGCAGGACATCCCAGTGTCTCTTGAATGTTTTTCCCGCTACCTCGCCGATACCGTAACAGAATATCTGCAGGGGTCTTCTCGCGGTTATCCTTGAATCCAACTGTCGCAACCATCCAGCGGCCGCATTCCGGGGATTGGCAAAGGGCTGCTCGCCTTCCTTTATTCTGCGCTTGTTCAGTTTGTCGAATGGCTTGATCTCGATATACACCTCGCCTCTGACTTCGATTCGTTCCGGGATAGGGAATTCGTTGTTATCCTTCATGCGTAGCGGAATCGACTTGATGGTTTTCAGATTCTGTGTGACATCCTCCCCTTCTTCTCCGTCGCCTCTCGTGGCTCCGACTGCAAAAGCCCCGTTTTCGTAAATGAGATTAACCGCCGTACCATCCAACTTAGGCTCAGCCACAAACGCAATACCTTCTCCAGTATGAAGATTACGTTTAATGCGCGTTTCAAAATCCAGTATGTCCTGATCCGAAAAGGCATTGGCAAGGCTGAGCATCGGTGTAAGGTGAGAAACAGTTGCAAATTTAGCAAGCGGCGCCGCCCCCACGCGCTGTGTAGGGGATTCGGAGACATCGATTTCCGGGAATCGCCCTTCCAACTCGATGAGCTCCTTCATGAGGCGGTCGTACTCAGCATCTGATATTTCCGGGTCATCCTGTTGATAGTAACGCTTGTTGTAGTAATTGATTAACTTTCTGAGTTCCTCAATCCTCTTAATGGCGGCTTTGGTGTCCATTTGTATTTTATTTGACCAGCTTCAGGTTTGGTTTCACTCTTGGTGTTTTTGCAGGTTTATTCTGTTTTTTCTGAAGATTAAGGATATTTTCATTGAATATGTGATTCTTCACCCTCACAGAATTGATGATGAAAAAAATAATAACTGATTTTTCCCATTCCTTCGTTGAATCAAAATTATCCATCCTTTTCTTATACTTATCCCATAAGCTGGCAAGGGACGCCTCATCGAGTTTAAGAATAGTTTCCGCCAGTTTGTCCAAAGCAGATTCAAGCACGGTAAACGGTTCCTTTCTGTCGACTTTAGATAAATTGTATAAAAAATGGACGGATAAAGTCAACTAAAAGCACAGGTTCTCCTAGTCACGGAACTAGGGTGAAGGTTTCAACTCCTATTACCGAAGAAAGTTTAATGGAAATACAATGCTGATTGATATCAAGAAATATTCGAAGTTAAAACTAGTATTATGAGAGATTTATAAGACATGATCTTAAATTTGCTCTCTTGTCCTGAAGCCCGAGCTTGTTTCTAATATTTTTTCTGTGAAAATCAACTGTCCTCTCGGAGACATTTAGTAGCTCTCCTATATCCTTACTGGTCTTACCCTCCTTAACAAGATTTGCTATTTGAATTTCCTTGGAAGTAAGATTTAGATATTTTGATGATAATCTTTGTGAAAATGAAGAAGTGATATCCTTAATATTTGATTCGAGGATACTTACATGGGCTGCGGCTCTTGCTTTCAGACTGATCTTTTTCAACTTTTCAATATGAGGAATAACAAGGTTCTTGACGTTTGTCAGTATACACTCCTCAAACTCAGCTTTGTCCTTTTCTCTCTGCTTCAATAAAACTTTCAGAGCAGTATTAAATTCCTCAAGATTTTGAGATTTGATCTCCAGAGTTTCCTCTGCACGCCTGCGTTCGCCAATCTCATCCGTAAGCTGACGGTTTTTCTGCACAAGTTCGGCAGTACGTTCCTCAACAAGTCGTTCAAGATTGTCGTGAGCCTGTCTTAGCGTTTCCTCCGCCTGCTTGCGCTCCTCCAATGTGACCATCAATCTAGATATCAGTTCCTTTTCATTGTCTATTTTCTTCTTCAACTCTACATGGGTACGGACTCTCGCGAGTAATTCCGCGGGGTGAAATGGCTTTATTAGGTAATCGACCGCCCCGGCTTCAAATCCCTTTACTATGTCATCCATTTCGTTTTTCACAGATAAAAATATGATGGGGATATCCCTTTTTGTCTGAGATAACTTAAGTGCTTTGCAGACTTCCAGCCCATTTATTCCAGGCATCATAACATCCAGGAGGATGAGGTCAAATTTGATTTCCTTGACTTTTTCCAGAGCGATTCGACCATCGTGAGCGTAGGCCATTTGATAGCTTTCATTTTGCAACGTGTTTGCAACTATCTGTATACTTTGCGGATCATCATCTACAATCAATATTCTGTAAATCTTGTCCTGCCCATGATGCTTCATTCTTTTCTCAATATCAAAAAAAAGCTTTTTTTGCTATAAAGATTTAATTTTGCTAACCAGCTCCGGAAAAGACAATAAAAATTAGCTCCTATGTACGCAATCAGTGGCTATAAAATCGATGAAAAGCTTTATGAAAGCAGCAATTCCCTCATCTTTTATACCTCTGGAAAATTGACATCCTCAAAACTCTACAGGGATGAGTATCCTTCGCCATGACATATCGTTCAATTCAAACGAGAATATGAAATCGCGCGTAACACGCATTAAATATTTCATAACAGGCTGTATATCTCCTCATAATAGGAAATGATTCGTTCAAACAAATAATGCTTGTCTTTTTATGTTGTATATATATAATTCTTTCGCAATGTGGTAAGGAGATAAGAAAGTGAAAATCGGGGTAATTTCGGACACCCATCTTACCTGTTGTGATGATCGTCTCATGCGTCTTATGCATGATCATTTTCGTGACGTCGATTTGATATTGCATGCAGGGGATCTGGTTGATATAAGGGTTCTAGATGCATTTACAGGAAAAGATGTTAAGGCGGTATGTGGTAATATGGATCCAATGTCGGTCAGAAATACTCTTCCTGACCGGCTGATTCTTAACATTGACAATTATAAGGTGGGACTTGTTCATGGCTGGGGTATGCCTTTTGGTATTGAGAAGAAGATCTTGAAAGAAATAGGACATGTGGATTGTCTTGTTTACGGTCATACGCACCGGGCAGCCAATGCAGTAAAGAATGGTATACTCTTTTTCAATCCCGGATCGGCGATTGATAAACGATTCGCGTTCCGCAACACAGTAGGTATTCTTGAGATTGGGGAAAGAATCAAAGGTGAAATCATCGAACTGAGTGATTCATAGAGTTTCGTCTTATGGAAAAAATATACGCGCCCTGGAGGATGACATACATAAAGAGTAAGAAGCCGGAAGGCTGCATCTTTTGCAAAGACTCAATAAGATGCAATGATCTCGTTCTTTTTGAAGGGAAGACCGCATTCATTATGATGAATCGCTATCCATATATAAGCGGCCATCTCATGATTATTCCTTTCAGACACATAAGTCAAATGGAGGATCTTCTTTCTAAAGAAAAATTGGAGATATTCAACCTTCAGGACATCTCTGTCAGAGTTTTAAAAAAGGTTGTGAACCCTGATGGTTTTAATATCGGTATGAATTTGGGAAAAGCCGCCGGTGCCGGGGTAGACGATCATATTCATGTGCATATCGTGCCGAGATGGAGCGGGGATACCAACTTCATGAGTGTTGTGGGGGATGTACGTGTAATCCCCGAAGATATATACAAAACTTATAAGCTTCTTCTGCCACATTTTGAAAAATATCGTCTGGAGGTCTAAGATGAAAGTTATCTATACTATTATTATTGTTCTAGTTATGCTTTTTATTATTACGTTTTCATTGGAGAATACATTTGCTATCAAGTTAAAGTACTACGATCTTGTCGATGTAACCGCCCCAACATACATGCTGGTTTTTATTTCGTTTCTTGTTGGCGTCATCTTTACGGGGTTCATGGGAATAGTGGAAAGATTCCGATTAAGCAGGACCATTACTAAGTTAAATAAAACGATCAGAGAATTAAGAAGAGAAGTCAGGGATAGTAAGAAGGAATCATTAATCGATGAGGAAGTGAAAGTTCCCAGTGAACAGGGATAAATGTTTAATATATTGTTTACGGACTGTCCGGACACGTGAAGTTCATAACTGATGCTAATCTGGGGAAATTAGCCAAGTGGTTGCGTATTTTAGGCTATGATACTGTGTTCTATACGGGAGATGCGGATCGTATCTTTTTGAGGAAGGCCGAGAGTGAGGTAAGAGTCGTTCTGACAAGAAGAAAAGATATGGAACGAAGACAATTTTCAGGCCAGCTTGTCATGATTCATAGTGATCAAGTCCAAGAGCAACTCGAAGAGGTGATGAATAAGCTGCATCTCCTTCCGGATTTAGACAGGTTATTCAGCATCTGCCTGAGATGTAATGAAGTATTAATCAAGGTTAAGAGAGAAGAAATCTCCGGCCTGGTACCGGACCATGTATTCGCGATCCATACCGAATTTCATATGTGTCCACGCTGTAAGGGTATATTCTGGCCAGGTACGCATATGGACAACGCCTGTCGCTATCTCAAGACGCACATTCAGCGTCATCACCCCTGATTTTTTCAACAGCATGCTTCAATGCAGGCAGGATGACTGCGAGGTTTTCCCTTACGGCCTTTGGAGATCCGGGGAGATTTACAATCAATGAGCTGCCCCTAATTCCAACCACTGCCCTTGAAATCATTGCATGCGGCGTTATTGCTGCACTCACCCGCCGCATTGCCTCTGCCATACCCGGCACTTCCTTATCGATCACTTCAAGAGTTGCATCCGGGGTTAAATCCCGAGGACTAACGCCAGTGCCACCTGTTGTTATAATGAGATCAAGTTTCATTCTATCAGTGCAGTCAATAAGTATCTCTTTTATCTTATCCTTCTCATCAGGGATTATCGTCGAATGAACAATATTCACACCAATCTCTTTCAACATCGAGACAATTTCCTGCCCGCTCCTATCTTCTCGTTCCCCTCGGGACCCTTTATCACTAACGGTTATGACACCCGCATTAAATATCAATTGATTACCTCGCAAAACAGAAAATATAGGCCTATTAAGGAACGTTGTTAAAAGCTCCAGACGTAAGGCGCGCGAATCCTTAGGAACAAGGCGTACTTTCTGGTACGTTGCAGTGACTATAGATAAAGCACAATGAAGCATATGGAATTTTTACGAAGCTGCCCACCAATTTACTGTTGTTCCTTTTTAGATTCAGCTATGATCTTCTCTGCAATAAATGGTGGTACCTCTTCGTAATGTGAAGGCTCGTATGTGAATGTTCCTCTGCCGCTGGTCATTGATCGAAGATCGGGTGCATATCTGAGAATCTCCGCAAGGGGCACTTGACCTTTTATGATCCTGTTTGCCCCTTTTGATTCCATACCTATTATCTTGCCACGCCGGCCGTTGAGGTCCCCGATCACGTCACCCATGTATTCATCCGGGATCTCTATATCGATGTTAACAATAGGTTCGAGTAGTACAGGCTGGCATGCCATTACACCTTTTTTAAACCCCATAGAGCCGGCAATCTTGAATGCCATTTCAGAAGAATCAACGGTGTGATAAGACCCATCCACCAGGGAAACCCGGAAGTCAACAACGGGGTATCCGGCCAGAACTCCTTCTGCCATAGCTTCCACAATCCCTTTCTCAACGGCAGGTCGATACTGTTGCGGGACAACACCGCCGACGATCTTATCGACAAATTCAAATCCTCCACCACGTGGCAGGGGCTCTATATCAAGCCAACAATCTCCGAACTGTCCACGGCCTCCGGACTGTTTTTTGTACTTGCCCTGTATATTTGTCTTGCCTTTGATTGTCTCTTTATAGGGAACCTTAGGTGTTTTCAATGTTACTTCCACACCGAATTTCCGTTTCATTTTTTCAACAGAGACTTCGATATGCACCTGCCCCATCCCTGATAGTATCATTTCCCTGGTTTGTTCATCCCGGTGAAACGTCAAGGTTGGGTCTTCTTCAATAATTCGGTTTATGGAGGAGACTATCTTTTCCTCGTCACCTCTACTTTTCGGAGATACGGCAAATGACATGATTGGCGGCGGCGGCATAACTCTGCTGTAAACGACGGGGAATTTCTCATTGCATACTGTATCGCCGGTGACTGTTTCCTTCAGTTTGGCAACTGCCGCAATATCTCCTGGAACCAAAGATTCAATAGGTTTCTGATTCTTTCCCTCAAGATAAAAGATATTTCCAAACCTTTCCGAGATCTTTCGTGTTGAGTTATAAAACGAAGAGTCAGATTTGACCGTCCCGGAATAGACGCGGAATACTGTCAATCTTCCGGCATATGGATCTGCAATAGTTTTAAAGACGAAGGCGGAAAAGGGGTCCGTTTCCACCGGCTTTCTTCCTTCCTTCTCATCCTTACCCGGTTTCTTTCCCTCAACCAGACCTCGATCCACAGGGGAGGGGAGGGCGCTTATGATGAAATTGATCAGGTTTGCAATGCCGATGTTCTTCAGTGCAGAACCGCAAACAACGGGGATGAGAGCCCCGGCTATTACAGCCTTCCGAAGACCGTCTGCCAAATCAGCATCGCTGAGATCCCCCGTGTTCAGATATTTCTCCATCAGTGCCTCGTCTGATTCAGCGATATCCTCAACCATTGTCTCCCGGCTCTTTTCGACTGCATCCTTCATATCGGATGGAATGTCTGCCGTTTTGTAGGTGCCTTTCAGATCGTCAAAAATCAAGGCTTTTCTATTTATGAGATCGATTATGCCATTAAAGGAGTCTTCCTTGCCGATGGGGAGAAATATGGGGGTCACTTTTTTCCCCAGGCGGCTGTTGATGCTCTCGACACTCTTTTCAAAATTCGCCCTTTCCCGGTCCAATCTATTGATAAAGACAATGCGGGGCAGCTGATACTCATCGGCGTATTCCCAGACCTTCTCGGTTTGAAATTCGACACCGCCCACGGCATCGATCACAATAATGGCGCCATCCGCAACACGTAGACAATTTCTCGTATCGTAGGCAAAATTGGAATCACCCGGAGTATCAAGGAGAGTAATTTTATATTTTTCCCATTCGACGAAATTCGTGGCGGCGCTGATGGAGATACGTTTTTTCTGTTCCTCCGGCTCAAAGTCCAGCGTGGATGTTCCTTCATCAACTCTTCCCGGCCGGTCTGTTTTATCCGCGATATAAAGTATTGATTCACATAGAGTTGTTTTTCCTGTTCCTCCGTGTCCCACAACGGCCACATTTCGTAAAGAATTAGATTCGTACTTTGACATGGAAACTCCTTTCTAAACTACCAAAAACAAGTGTTCTATGTGCTTGCGGTGTGTAGCGTATTCTTCCTTGGAAAGTCAAGTCAATTTTCTGCTTGGATACCAAACTCTCCTTGACTTTTGATGTGCTTATGGTAATTTTACACCTCTTAAGTGCCATGAGGATATTTCAAAGGAATAAAGATGCCCAAAAATTTTTATGCCTTCCTGATAATCCCCAAGAAAAAAGTTCAACTAAGAAATTTACGCTTTCGAGTAAGCTTTTAAAAGTGTTGTTTTTTGCATAATAATTATTGTCCTGTCTTCCATGTATACATATTATGACTATCTAAAATAAAGCGGAATAAGATTGAACTTGGTCAATCAAGAAAGCAAACCAGAGAACAGAAGTCACAAATAGAAGACTTAGCTGAAAAGGTAAACAATTTTGCAATGAAGATGAAAAACTCAATCAACTTGATAAAAATATATGGATAATGGCAAATATTGAAGATAATCATTATAAAAGGACAAATTCTCGGTCAAGGTGGATCAATAAATGAAGAACTGAGGATAAAATCTGGTATTGATTCCGATCAAAGCGTGGTTGTTACGAAGATTCATCAAAACGTAGATCAACTGACGAAAGATGCAACCTACCAGAAAAACAGCTTTAATGATTTACTTAGGTTTTTGAAAGAAAAGAGATCCATAATAGCTGCTACCCCTTCGATTTGCCTGTGCAGGGCTAGGTTTAATCAGAGTTTGGATACAGAGAATCACCTTTCAGTGGAGTCAGAGAACTTCATAAGGGAATTGATATTTCAACGAGGATAGGCATACAGGTAGTAGCCCCTGCAGATGGTATAGTTAGCGAAGTATCTTACGATAGTGAAATGGGGCATATGATTAGGATTGATCATGGACACGGGATGTCGACCTAGTATGGTCACCTCTGGAAAAGTGCCCTGATGCAGGGGAGCATGGTGAAAAAAGGAGATCTGATAGGCTATGTTGGAAATTCCGGCCGAAATACAGGTTCGCATCTCCATTAATCCATAATACTGAATGGTATACCTGTTAACCCAAGAAAGTATTTGAATTAGATGTGACGGCTTCGTAAAAAATCACCCCCATTTTCATGTGGGGCAGGCTCCAGATTAAATTTCACGGCACCCTGCACCGTGTCAATTACGGTGATAGGATCTGTATACGACTTATTCTTCATGGTTTGTGTGCCTTGCTCACGGAGCATTTTGCCAAGTTGTTCTCTTTATTTCAACTTAGGACTTTTTTGCAAGGTCATTGAATTTTGCCCATTGGTCTGTAATATCCCGGATTGATGGTTATTGTTATCGAACAGCCCGGTCGTATACCGGTTTTTTTTTAAGAGGGTTATGCATGATTTTGTCTTTACTGGAAAAAGTAATTGGCAGTAAAAATGATCGCGAATTAAAAAGACTGTCTTTGATCCTTGATGAAATAAATGATCTTGAGCCATCCATGATTGCTCTAAGTGATGGAGAATTAAAAGCCAAAACGCCTTATTTTCTGGAGAGACTAAGGAGTGGTGAGGAACTCGATGATATCATCGTTGAGGCTTTCGCTGTTGCTAGAGAAGCTGCCAAACGAACTGTATTTATGAGACCTTTTGATGTTCAGGTTGTCGGGGGTCTGGTACTCAATGAAGGTAAGATTGCTGAGATGAAAACAGGAGAGGGTAAGACCTTGGCAGCAACAATGCCACTCTATCTGAATGCCCTAAGCGGGGAAGGCTGCCACCTGGTAACGGTGAATGATTACCTAGCAAAGAGGGACGCGGAGTGGATGGGGCCTATTTACAAATTCCTGGGACTAACTGTCGGTGTTATTGTTCATGGCATGGATGATAATGAAAGAAGGAATGCGTATCATGCTGATATCACGTACGGAACCAATAACGAATTTGGTTTCGATTACCTCCGTGATAACATGAAGTTCAGCCTTGAAGATTATGTTCAACGGGAATTCAATTATGCCATAGTTGATGAAGTCGACAGCATCCTTATCGATGAAGCAAGAACGCCCCTTATAATATCAGGCCCATCAGATGAGTCTACGGATAAATACTACAGAATTAACCAGATCATACCCGGATTGAGAAGGGAAAAGGATTACACCATTGATGAGAAAAGCCGTACCGTTGTTTTAACCGAAGAAGGTGTGGCACGGGTGGAAAAATATCTCAAAGTGCAGAACCTATTTGAACCAAAGAACATGGAACTTCTACATCACGTAAATCAGGCATTGAAGGCTCACACACTATTTAAACGTGATGTTGATTACTTGGTGAGAGAAGGTCAGGTCATCATTGTTGATGAATTTACAGGAAGAGTAATGCCGGGAAGAAGGTATAGTGATGGTCTGCATCAAGCTCTGGAGGCAAAAGAAAAAGTAAAAATAGAGCGTGAGAATCAGACACTTGCCTCAATAACCTTCCAGAATTACTTTAGGATGTATAAGAAACTTTCCGGTATGACAGGTACTGCTGATACTGAAGCAGCAGAATTTAAAAAGATTTACAATCTAGATGTTGTTGTCGTTCCGACAAATATGCCGATGATACGTTTAGATAATCCCGACGTGATATATAAAACTGAAGCAGAGAAATTCAATGCAGTTATTGAAGAGATTAAGGCACTGCACAAAGAAAAGAGACCTGTTCTGGTCGGCACGATATCGATTGAAAAGTCTGAACTCTTGAGCAGGTATCTTTCCCGTACCGGGATCAAGCATCATGTCCTTAATGCGAAACATCATGAGAAAGAAGCGGAAATTATCGCCCAGGCCGGACAGCCGGGTATGGTGACCATATCCACTAATATGGCAGGCCGCGGGACCGATATAAAGCTCGGCGAAGGCATTGCTGAGCTTGGCGGTCTTCACATTCTCGGTACAGAGAGGCATGAAAGCCGCCGTATCGATAATCAGCTAAGGGGCAGGTCGGGTCGCCAGGGGGATATGGGTTCTTCACGTTTTTATCTAGCACTGGAAGATGATCTTTTAAGGATATTCGGTGCAGAAAGGATTTCGTCCATAATGGACCGGGTTGGTATGGAGGAAAACCAGCCGATTGAGCACAAGCTTATTTCAAAGGCTATTGAAAATGCGCAAAAAAGGGTGGAGGCGCATAATTTTGATATTCGCAAGCATCTTTTGGAATTTGACGATGTAATGAACAGACAGAGACAGGTGATTTATGAACAACGAAAAAGGGTCCTGAAAGGTGAGGATCTGTGGGCCGACATTGAGGAAATGATTGAAGAACTTGTTGAGGGAATTGTTCCGGATTTTATAGAAGAAAAGGCTCATCCCGAGGAATGGAACCTGAAGGGATTAGATGATATGGTTTTTAAACAATTTTCACTACGATTAAATTTCAGCGAATCAGGGAGGAATCTAAATGGGGAGGCCATTTTGGAAGAAATTATTTCCGGGGTAAAAAGCATGCTCAGAAACAAAGAGCAGGAATACGGCAAACCAATTATGGATTACCTCATTAAAGTAATCATGCTACAGTCCATTGATACTCACTGGAAGGATCATCTCCTGAGCATGGATCACCTGAAGGAAGGTATTGGCCTCAGGGGATATGGACAGAAAGATCCCGTCAGGGAATACCAGAAAGAGGGTTATGAAATGTTCATGGACATGACCCACCGCATTAAAGAAAATACCATCGAAAAACTTTGCATTGTCAGGATCCAGAGAGAAGAAGAGATTGAAGAAATGCGAGAACAGGAACGACAGGATTATGTTCTGAGCCGGGGAGAAGAAATGGCGGAACCGTCTACCGTGAAGAGGGATGCCAAAAAAGTGGGTAGAAATGATCCGTGCCCGTGTGGTAGTGGGAAGAAATATAAGAAATGTTGCGGTCAATGAAAAGAATACTATAGCGGAGATAATAGATCTTTTAGCAAAGGTATGGCTGAGGGAAGTACACCAGGTTTTGAATAACATCTTATGAAAACAATCACCAATTTTGCCAAGCTCTCAATACTATGATTCAGAATACAGAAACATGCGCTGTTCCTGGCTTTATGGCAAACGGTATTCATGCCGGCATTAAAGAAAACGGCGATAAGGATCTTGCTCTGGTTTATTCTATTGTGCCTGCAAGGGCCTCAGGAGTATTTACGAGTAATTGCTTTAAAGCTGCACCTGTGCTTCTTGATGAAATAAGGATAAAATCCGGCGTAGCCCAGGCAGTTCTAGTAAATAGCGGTAATGCGAATGCAGCGACAGGCCAGGAAGGATATCAGGATGTAATTGCAATGTCTGGAAGCGTAGCCGGCAAACTGAATATCGACGATAAACTTGTTTTAGTAGCATCTACAGGTGTAATCGGTCGCAAGCTCCCTGTAAAGAAGATCACTTCGAGCATGCAAAGGCTGGTTAAGGGTTTGCATCCAAACGGCCTGCCAGCAGCCGCAGAGGCTATCATGACAACGGATAAGTTTCCCAAGATGACTTACAGGAAGAGAGTTATCGGTTCGAAAGAAATTACTGTATGTGGAATTGCCAAGGGAGCAGGCATGATAGAGCCCCATATGGCGACTATGCTTGCGTTTATCATAACCGATGTATATATAGATCATAACGCCATAAAATCAGTGTTTAAGCAGGCTGTAGACAAGACTTTTAATGCGGTAACGGTGGATGGATGCATGAGCACAAATGATACTGCAATAATTTTAGCGAATGGTGTTGCCGGAAATAAAGAACTTAAAGGGACGTCAGGGGAGGTATCTATATTTAAAGAAATGCTTTTCGACGTCATGTATGATCTCTCACAGGCTATGGTGAGAGACGGCGAGGGGGCAACAAAGGTTATAGAAATTTTTGTAGATGAAGCGAGATCATTAAAGGACGCAAAAAAAGTTGCCTATGCCATCGCTAACTCAAATCTGGTTAAAACCGCATTTTATGGCTGTGATCCAAACTGGGGCAGAATAGTATCAGCCGCCGGTTCAACCGGTATCCGTTTTCAAGTTGATGATATTAAACTGTACTTTGAAGAAATTCCGGTATTCGCAAACGGGTGCGGTATTTATGGCAATGAAAGGAAGCTTTCAGAAATCATGTCCAAAGCAAACATAAGGGTATTCTTGAAACTTGGTATGGGGAATAAATCTTATAGACTATACGCTTCCGATCTTTCTTTTGAATATATTAAAATTAATGCACATTATCATACTTAAATCTCCCCTTTTTACTTGCTAATTCGAAATCTTTATGTTATTTGCCAGCGGATTTCACACATCCTTTGATTGGCGAGGTGTTGCTTTTTAACCAAAAGTTCCCCGTACAAGAAGATAAGGATGGAGGTAAAAAACAAAAGGAGTTTTGATATGGCGAGTATTTCTATGAAACTGTTGCTTGAGGCAGGTGTTCACTTTGGTCATCAAACCAACAAGTGGAATCCTAAGATGAAGCCCTATATATTTGGGGCTAGGAACGGAATTTACATCATAGACCTCCAGCAGACAGTTGGGATGTTCCAGACTGCGTTTGATTTTGTTGTTGATCTCGTGGCAAAAGGCGGAGAGGTTCTCTTTGTAGGAACTAAAAAGCAATCTCAGGAAGCTATCAAAGATGAGGCAGAGCGGTGCGAAATGCCTTATGTCAATCAGCGGTGGTTGGGCGGAATGATCACCAATTTCAGTACCATTAATAAAAGGATTGAAAGATTAAATACCCTGGGAAAAATGTTTTCAGATGAAAGCATTAAAGCCTTTCCAAAAAAAGAGATTATGAAGCTTCAGAAAGAAATGAATAAGCTAGAAAAGGTTTTAGGCGGTATAAAAGCAATTAAGCGACCTCCCAGAGGTCTGTTCGTAGTTGATCCGAAGAGGGAGAGTATTGCTATAAAAGAAGCACAAAAGTTAAAGATTCCCATAGTAGCTATAGTGGATACCAATTGTGATCCGGACGACATCGATTATATTATTCCTGGAAATGATGATGCTATCAGAGCTATAAAACTGTTTGCTTCAAAGATCGCAGATGCGGTAATTGAGGGCAAAAAGAGGTTTGAGGAACATATACAGGCTGATACAGATAAGGAAGCGCAGGCTGAAGTTGCAATAAGAAGTGACGATTTGGAAACAGACGTTCCTGAATCTGTTGAAACAAAAGACGGAATAACTGATTATGAGGAATCTCTTGAAGGTGATGTAAAACGCCATTTAAAATGAGAAATTTGACGGGGAGGTAGTATAAGTTGAGCATTACATCAACGATGGTTAAAGAACTGAGGGATAAAACAGGTGCCGGTATTATGGATTGCAAGGAAGCCCTGAATGATTCTGTTGGGGACTTTGAGAAGGCAATTGATTATTTGCGGAAAAAAGGGATGTCTGCAGCTACTAAGAGATCATCGAAGGCAGCTAAAGATGGTGTTATTGCCTCATATATTCATATGGGAGGCAGAATTGGTGTTCTAGTGGAGGTTAATTGCGAAACAGATTTTGTTGCCAAAACGGATGATTTTCAACTCCTTGCAAAGGATCTTACAATGCATGTAGCAGCAGCAAACCCCTTGTATGTCAAACCTGAAGACATACCACCTGATATCATAGAGAGGGAGAAGGAGATTTACAGAAGCCAGGCCTTGGCAGAAAAAAAACCGGAAAAGATATGGGAGAAGATAATAGAGGGTAAACTGAAAAAGTATTATGAGGATGTATGCCTTCTGAATCAGAAATTTATCAAGGATACGGATATTACAGTTGAAACATTACTCAATAATATGATCGCAAAAACTGGTGAAAATATTGTTATTAGAAGATTTGTGCGGTTCCAATTGGGCGAAGAATTGAAGAAGTGATCAATGGATCAAGCCGTTTACAAAAGGGTTCTTTTAAAATTGAGCGGCGAAGTCCTTATGGGGAAAAGCTCCTACGGGATAGATTCTGATGCCGTATCAAACATTGCCAGGGAAATTAGCGATGTTGTTGAACTCGGTGTGCAGTTGGGCGTGGTAGTCGGCGGAGGTAATATATTTCGCGGGTTCGAGGCCAACATGAGAGGCATGGATCGAACATCTGCAGATTATATGGGCATGCTTGCCACGGTCATAAATAGTCTTGCCCTTCAAAGTGCCCTTGAACAACTTGAAGTTGTGACAAGAGTTCAGTCCGCTATTGAAATGAAACAAATTGCAGAACCTTTTATCCAGAGAAGGGCTTTACGCCATTTGGAAAAAGGGAGGGTTGTTATATTTGCGGGCGGTACAGGTAACCCTTATTTTACTACGGACACGGCTGCTTCGTTAAGGGCTATAGAGATAAAGGCCGATGTTATTCTGAAAGCAACCAAGGTCAATGGGGTGTATGATAAAGATCCTGTTAAACATAAAGATGCGAAGATGTTTGAGAATATTACCTGTAATGATGTGCTAACGAAACATCTTAAAGTTATGGATGCGACGGCTATTTCTCTATGCAGGGAGAACGATCTTCCCATTGTTGTTTTTAATTTACAGAAGGCTGGAAATATTAAGCGCGTAATATGCGGGGAATCTATAGGAACAATTGTTAGAGGTTAAAATGAAGGATTTAATCTTTGATGAATTAAAGGCTAACATGGAAAAAGCAATACGCGCTTTTGAGAAGTCTTTAAATAAAGTGAGAACAGGCAGGGCATCGCTGTCTCTTTTAGATGGTATAAAAGTGGAATACTATGGTGTTCCGACACCGCTAAATCAGGTTGCAACACTTTCCGTACCAGAGAGCCGTCTTATTCTCATATCTCCATGGGATAATAGCATTATAGGTAATGTTGAAAAAGCTATACAGAAATCTGACCTTGGTCTGACACCAACAAGCGACGGGAAATTGATACGCCTTTCTATTCCACCACTGACTGAAGAACGAAGAAAAGAACTAGTGAAGGTTGTAAGAAGACTCTCCGAAGAATGCAAAATCAACCTGAGAAATGTGAGAAGGGACGCAAACGATCAATTAAAGACCCTAAAAAAGGATAATGACATTTCTGAAGATGAGTTTTATGCATACCAGGAAGAAGTTCAGGAAGTAACCGATAAATACATTGAAACGGCTGACAGTATCGTTGTTTCCAAAGAAAAAGAAATCATGGAAATATAAGTTCTATTCTATAAGGATAATAGATGAAGAGGGAGCCTTTTGGCTCCTTATTTGTTTTGAGAATATACCTTTCCTGTTATCGACTTTAGTTTTCTTCATGCATTCTTCATGGGTCCCTATGTGTTTGTTCAGATGCCTTGATATTTACCTGCGTGTATGTTACTTTAATTATGTGATTATTATCGACAGATATCGAGATAAAAGTAGGTTTTTGATTCATGCAAAAAATTGATTATCAAAAGCTTCCCCGGCATATTGCCATTATTATGGATGGGAATGGCAGATGGGCTGAAAAGCATGCCTTCGGAAGAATTACCGGTCATAAAAGAGGTACCAAAGCTGTGAAACTTACAGTCAGGACCTGTCGAGAAATTGGTATAAAATACCTTACATTGTATGCATTCTCTGTCGAAAATTGGCTGCGTCCGAAAGAAGAAGTGAATGCATTGATGGATTTACTGGGGAAGTACCTTCGATCAGAACTTCAAGAGATGCTTAATAATGATATACGGTTGACTGCTATCGGTAATATTGAGGCATTAGAAGGACACGTAAGGGGAATACTTAAAGAAACGATGAACAAGACAGCTCATAACAAAGGGATGGTTCTCAATCTTGCCTTGAGCTATGGTGGGAGAGATGAGATTATTGAGGCCGTGAAAGGCATATTAAAAGATTGTCAGTACGGTAAAATTACCCGCAAAGATTTAACGAAAGAGTTATTTTCAAGGTATCTTTATAACATGGATATGCCAGATCCGGACTTATTGATAAGAACTAGTGGTGAATACCGGTTGAGTAATTTTCTGTTATGGCAGACCGCTTATACAGAATTATATTTCACAGATGTACTGTGGCCTGATTTTCGACGAAAGCACCTTATAGATGCTATTGCCGACTTTCAAAGTAGAGAGAGGAGATTCGGATTAACGAGTGACCAGTTACAGAGGGATAGATCGGATATAGGATGAGCCCCCATATAAAAAGATGGATATCCGGGATTATCGCGGTACCTATCCTCTTTGCCATTATATTTTATGGTTCTGAGGTTACGTTTACTGCATTTATTACATTCGTCATACTCGGAGCTGTTATTGAGTATAACCGGATGGTTTTTAACGGTGGATTCACCTGGGAAAAATGGGAAGGGCTAATAATTGCTATATTGATTCCCCTTGCTGTATTTTCGGGTGATTTCCATATTATACTGGCCGTCATTGCATTTTCCATGTTAAGCGTTTTCATTATTTTCCTTCTGAGGATAAATAATCATTCTTTTGATATAGTTCCTGTAAGCAAGCTTGTTTTAGGTCTCATGTATATCCCCTTCATGTTGTCGCATTTTATCCTGTTGCGTATCTCTCAAGATGGAGCCATATGGATATTCTTAGTTTTAGTTATAGCATTTTCAGGCGATATTACTGCATATTATGTAGGTAAAACTATAGGAAAGAAAAAACTGATTCCGCTTATAAGCCCTGGTAAAACCGTGGAAGGTACGATCGGATTGCTAGTAGGAAGCATTATAGGATGCGTGTTATTCAGGGGTTTTTTTTATCAAACTATTTCCATTTTTCATGCCGTAACAATTGGACTTTTAGGAGGCATTCTCGGACAGTTAGGTGATCTTTGTGAATCTGCTATTAAGAGAACTTCCGGGGTGAAGGATTCCGGTTCTCTCATTCTCGGGCACGGAGGATTGCTGGATCGGTTGGATTGTCTTATTTTTATTGCACCGTTTGTGTATTATTATAGATTGTTTGTGATAAACCTTTAAGAGTATAAACTATTTGATAACAGACTTTTTTGCAAATGCGTCGTATGTGATGGCATGAAGAATATATCTATACTTGGGTCAACAGGTTCAATTGGAGTTAATGCAGTTGATGTCATATGGAATAACCCCGACCGATTTAAAATTGTAGCCCTTTCTGCATGTACGAATATTGAATTGTTAAGACAACAAATAGAAAGATTCAAGCCAAGGGTTGTTTCAGTCATTGATGAGAAACATGCCAAGAAATTGAAGAAGATTTTGAATCCTTCAATTAGAACTGATATTCTATTTGGGAAAGATGGATATCGTGAGGTAGCGTCTGTGCAGGAAGCCGACATGGTGATCTCAGCTATGGTGGGTTCGGCAGGTCTCCTTCCCACAATAGAGGCTATTGAAGCTGGAAAAGATATTGCTCTTGCTAACAAAGAAGTGATGGTTATGGCAGGAAAGATTGTTGTCGAGAAGGCATGTGAAAAGGGCGTAAAGATATTGCCGGTAGACAGTGAGCACAGCGCAATCTTTCAATGTATCTTAGGCCAAAGCCGGAAAGATATAAGGCGGATTATTCTAACTGCATCAGGCGGCCCATTTTTCCATCTATCAAAAGAGAAACTTGCCGATGTAAAACCTGTCGAAGCATTAAAACATCCAAACTGGCAGATGGGTCAAAAAATTACCATCGATTCTGCTTCCATGATGAATAAGGGTCTTGAGGTGATTGAGGCAAGCTGGTTGTTTTCCATGCCTATAGACAGCATTGAGGTGCACATTCATCCACAGAGTATTGTCCATTCCATGGTGGAATATATTGATGGATCGGTTATAGCGCAGCTTGGTATGCCGGATATGAGGATTCCCATAGCCTATGCCCTTTCATTTCCCGAAAGACTTCCCCGTTCGGAGCCTTTCCTTGATTTGTTAAAAGTTGGCATCTTTGAATTCTTCAAACCTGATATTGAGAAATTTCCAAGCCTGAGGCTTGCCTATGAAGCCGGGAAGGCGGGAGGAACTATGCCGGCAGTTCTGAATGCTGCGAATGAAGTGGCGGTGGCGGCATTCTTGGAAGAGATCGTTAAGTTTACGGATATATCGAAAATTATCGAAGGAGTAATTTCCTGTCATCAGCCAAAGGAGTTTTCTACACTTGGAGAAATTTTTAAAGCGGATCTATGGGCCAGGGGTAATGCGAAAAAAATTATTGAAAGGATGAACATTTTATCGTGATAGGTGTAAGCATAGTATCTCTTATAATTTTACTTGGTGTTCTCATTTTTGCACATGAGGTTGGTCATTTTCTGGTCGCTAAATATTCGGGTGTTGGCGTACTGAAATTTTCCCTCGGCTTCGGGCCCAGATTGATAGGGAAAAAGGTAGGGGAAACGGAATATCTCATTTCTATGATACCTCTTGGGGGTTATGTGAAGCTTCTTGGAGAATCTGCAGGTGAGGAACTGTCGGATGGGGATGAGAAAAGATCTTTCCTGAAACAACCGGTTGCAAAGAGAATAGCCATCGTTGCCGCAGGTCCGATCTTTAATTTTCTGCTGGCCGTTGTAATTTTCACTATTGTCTATATGGCGGGTGTTCCCGCTCTGACTACAACTATTGGCGGAGTACAGGAGGGTACTCCGGCTTTTAGAGCCGGCATCAGGGAAGGGGACGTCATCAAGGCCATCGATGGAGAAGATATTACACGATGGGAAGAAATCAAGGAAATAATCACTAAAAGTAACGGTAAGGAATTAAATATCGCAATTAAACGAGATGGGCAAATAAGGGATATCTCACTTAGGCCAGCATTGTTAAAGAATCAGAATATCTTTGGGGAAGAGATTGAGTCATATATGATAGGAGTCAGTCCTTCATCTCAACATACTGTAATTCAGAGAATGAATCCATTGATGGCCTTCTGGACAAGCCTGAAACAAACTTGGTTTATAAGCAAATTGACCGTACTGAGTGTTGTTAAGATTTTGGAAGGCGTCGTCTCTCCAAGAACACTGGGTGGCCCGATTCTAATCGCCCAAATTGCCGGGGCTCAAATCAAGGAGGGCATTATACCATTTATGTTGCTTATGGCTTTGTTGAGTATAAATCTTGCGATCCTCAATCTTTTTCCTATACCTATTCTTGATGGAGGACATCTTCTATTTTATCTCATAGAAGCAATAACCGGCAGGGAAATCAATATTAAATGGAGAGAGATGGCCCAGCAGATTGGCTTTGTCATCCTGATTATTCTCATGATATTTGTTTTTATTATGGACATAGAAAGGCTTAATATAAATTTTCTTGACGATATAAACAAGATTTTTAACAGATAGTTATGTTGATTTTGGCAATTGATACTTCTACCAGAACAGCAAGCATTTCTCTTCTTAAAAATGATGAGATACTGTCAGAGGTTTTCATAAATCTTGGTGTAAACCATTCAATTGTTTTGTTGCCTGCCTTATATGATTTATGCAGGCTTTCATGTATAGAGCTAAGCAGCATAGATCTTTTCGTGTGCACGATAGGGCCAGGATCTTTTACTGGGCTTCGAGTTGGTGCAAGTACCATAAAAGGACTAGCCCTGGCAACAGGCAAACCGGTTGTTGGTGTATCAACACTGGAAGCTTTAGCATTTAATCTTATTGGTTCGAAAATGTTGATCTGCCCTATGTTGGATGCAAAAAAAAACCAGGTATATGCGGCACTCTACAGTACTGGACATGATAATGTATTGGAAAAAAGAGAAAATGAAAGGGTGACGAATATCGAAGAATATTTACAGTCTATTGATGAAGAGACCATATTCGTGGGTGATGGGTCTATAAAAAACGCAGGGTTTATTGGCGACATATTGCCGGGGAGATCTTATTTTGCGTCCGCTTGCAATCAATATGTGAGAGCAGCGGCAGTAGGTCTTTTAGGTAAAAGAAAATATTCTGAAGGAGATGTACTGGACCTTATTACCTTTACACCCATTTATCTCCGCCCTTCTGAAGCAGAGATGAAGCGCTCGTAGAAGTAAATCTTTTTGCATATCGGCTAGAAGAGTCGTGGTTGTTGAAGGAATATGAGGTGTTGACATGTGTTTCCATTTATTATAAAAATAATCTGTGGAGGTGACATGCATGGAAGAGGCCGATGAGTTCTTGACCAAAAAATATATTCATCAGGATGAGGAGCTAAGAAGATACATTGAAGAGCATGGAAAACTTGAGTCGGATCTTGAAAATTTTAACAAGCGTATCTATCTGACAGCAGAAGAAGAAATTGAAAAGAAGACTTTGCAAAAGAAGAAACTCCGCGTGAAAGAGCAGATCTATAGAATCCTTGCAAAGTACCGAAACCAGACACATAAGAGCTCAGCATAAAGGCCTTTAATGAGATTTAAATATTATTATATAAATGAATCATGAACGTTTCATAGTCCGCGAAGGTCTTCCATTTATTATACCGCTCGGTGTTTTCACTATAGTTTTTGCCTTTTTCGGTTTTGCCTGGCTAACATTCCTATTTTTTGTCGCTACTGCCTTTGTGACCTGGTTTTTCAGAAATCCGCAGAGAAAGACACCTGACGATACTAAAGCCGTTGTATCTCCGGCAGATGGGGAAATTATAAAGATTGAAGATATTATGAAAAATGACTTACTCAAATATCCATCAAAGAAAGTCAGTATATTCATGAATATATTTAATGTACATGTCAACCGTATGCCTTATTCCGGAGTAGTGAAGGGTATATATTACAATAAGGGGGATTTTTTTTCAGCCGATCTGGATAAAGCATCATTGTCCAATGAAAGAAATTCGATTCTTATTACAACATATGATGGAAAAGAAATTTTAACGGTACAGATAGCAGGATTAATAGCAAGAAGAATTGAGTGCTGGGTAAAAGAAGGGATGAATGTTTGCAAAGGTGAGCGATTCGGTCTTATACGATTCGGTTCGCGTCTTGAAGTCTTTCTGCCTTCCGATTCGATAATGTCTGTAAAAGTAGGTGACAAGGTCAAGGCCGGAGAGACACCGATAGGATGGCTAAAATGAAAAAGAATGCTGCATTTAAAAGAGACCGTGTAAAAAAAGGAATATATATTTTGCCCAATCTTTTTACAACGGGGAGCCTTTTTTGTGGATTCTATTCTGTAATCGCCTCCATGAAGGGGGATTATTGGCTTGCGGCAGTACCCATTTTGATCGCTTTCGTCCTGGATGGTCTTGACGGCAGGATTGCAAGGATGACCAACACTACCAGCAAATTTGGTTCCGAATATGACTCCCTGTCAGATCTTGTGGCATTTGGTGTTGCACCGGCCATTCTCGCCTATACATGGGCATTGTCAATATTAGGGAAATGGGGGTGGCTTGCAGCATTTCTTTTTGTGGTCTGTGGAGCGCTGCGGCTGGCAAGATTCAATATTCAGATAGGCTTGATTGAAAGCAAGGTTTTTAATGGACTCCCAATACCGGGAGCAGCTGCCGTCGTTGCAACCGGGGTCTTGCTTTTCTACTATTTAGGAGGAGAGGGAAAATTTAATGATCTTTCAATATTGATAGGTGTGATCGTTCTATCATTACTGATGGTAAGCAATATCAAATATTACAGCTTCAAAGACCTCAACTTTTTTTCAAGAAAGCCCTTCATGTCTTTTGTTCTGATCGTATTTATCATGATTATAGTTGTTGCCGAACCTCAGATTATGATGTTTACCTTTTCTTTCGGCTATAGTCTTTCAGGACCGGCGTGGGCAATAATTAAAGTAGGGAAAAAGGCATACACAGAAATAAAGGCTAAAAGATCACATTTGCTCATTAATCGGATGCCTAAAAAGTGATCAAGTTAGGTATGGTGATTCATGAACATTTCGTTCTTAATGGATATTTTATGCAATAAAATTTATCGGGAAGGATAATGTTTTGAAGACGTATAATGTTGCGATTGTTGGCGCTACAGGTGCTGTCGGGAATGAGATGGTTAGGATTTTAGAAGAAAGAAAATTTCCTGTTGGTAGTATAACGCTCCTTGCTTCAGAGCGTTCAATCGGCAAAAAACTGGAATTTAATGGAAAGTCAATTCCCATTCAACTGTTAACTGAAAATTCATTTTCAGGAGTTGATATAGGACTTTTTTCGGCTGGCGGAAGTATCAGTCAGAGGTTTGCCCCAATCGCCGCGTCATCTGGATGTGTCGTGATTGATAATACGAGCGCATTCAGGATGGAACCAGATATCCCTCTAGTGGTGCCCGAGGTGAATCCCGAAACGATCAGCATGTACAAGAATAGAGGGATTATTGCAAATCCAAACTGTTCTACCATTCAAATGGTTGTAGTCCTTAAACCGATACATGATGCGGTTAAGATAAAGCGAGTCGTCGTATCCACATATCAGGCCGTGTCGGGAACAGGCAAGAAAGCAATTGAAGAACTGATTGAACAGACAAGGGCTCTTTTAAGCAGCCTTAACCCAAAGGTGAGTGTATATCCACACAGAATAGCGTTCAACTGCCTTCCCCATATTGATGTATTTCTGGACAATGCCTATACAAAAGAAGAAATGAAGATGGTAAATGAAACAAAAAAAATTCTCAATGATACATCAATCGCGATAACAGCCACTACAGTGAGAGTCCCCGTTCTCTATGGCCATTCGGAGTCCGTCAATATCGAGACAGAAAGAAAGCTTACGGCGGAACATGCGAGAGGAATCCTTTCTCATGCGCCGGGAGTAAAAGTGGTGGATGATCCGAAGAGAAATATATACCCTCTTCCCATTTATGCGGCAGGAAAGGATGACACGTTTGTAGGCAGGATCAGGGAAGATGAGTCTATACAAAATGGTATCAATATGTGGATTGTGTCGGACAATGTGAGGAAAGGTGCAGCACTGAATGCCGTACAGATTGCTGAGATTCTTGTCAAGGACTACCTATGAGAGTTATTGGAGGTGATGCCAAGCGAAAGCATATCTATTCACCCCAAAAGAGTCAAATAAGGCCAACCTCTGACGGGATCAAGGAATCACTTTTCAATATACTTCATACACTTTCCGGAAAGTCATTCCTTGATCTTTTTGCGGGTAGCGGAAATGTAGGACTGGAGGCTTTAAGCCGGGGAGCCGCTAAGGTTGTTTTTGTTGAAAAAAATGCTGTCATGGTGAATGCCATAAAGAGGAACATAAGGGAATTGGGATTCAATGATAAATGTAAAGTCTTAGCGACAGAGGTAGGAAAAGGAATACGGCAGCTCCAGAGGAATGGAGATAGTTTTGATTTCCTATTTGCTGATCCACCGTATGAAAGAGGTTTTATCAGAGAAATTTTCCAATGTCTTAGTAAAGTGGATGTCATTTCTCAGTACGGGCTTCTAATAATTCAGCATTCGAAAAGAGAAGATGTGATTGGTCATCATACAGGTAATTTTGTATTGACAGATCAGAGAAGATATGGTGATACGCTTCTTTCTTTCTTCAAAATAATAGGAAGGGATTAAAAAAAGCTTTTATGAAAAAAATTGCTGTGTATCCTGGCTCGTTTGATCCTATCACCAATGGCCATGTTGACCTTATAAACAGAGGCTTGAAGATGTTTGATGAGATTATTATCCTCATTGCCTATAACCCTAATAAGCCGGCTTATCTCTTTTCTGTAGAGGAGAGAATGGAATTGGTAAAGGAAGCCACAAAAGATTGCAAAAGGGTGCGGGTTGACAGCGCTGCTGGACTTCTTGTTGATTATGTGAAGAAATCTGGTGCAAACATTATATTAAGAGGGCTTCGGGCTCTGTCTGACTTTGAATACGAGTTTCAGCTCGCTCTCATTAATCGGAGGCTGAATAGGGATGTTGAGACTGTTTTTCTTATGACAAGCTACGAGTGGTTTTTTACCAGTTCCCAGATTATCAAGGAGGCAGCCAGTCTGGGAGGTTCTGTAGAAGGACTGGTACCGGACATTGTGTGCCAGAAGTTAAAAGAAAAATACTTAAGATAAGAGACTTAATATAATGAAACTATCGTCAAGAATACTAGCAATAAAACCATCGCCGACACTGGCAATTACCGTCAAGGCCAATGCGCTGCAGGCAGAGGGCAGGGATATAATCGGCTTTGGCGCAGGAGAACCTGATTTTGATACCCCTATCCATATCAAAAGGGCAGCCATCAAGGCAATAGAAGATGGGTTCACTAAATATACTCCCGTTGATGGGATTATTGAATTGAAGGATGCTATCATCAGTAAATTACGTGTGGACAATCAATTAAAATATTACAGGTCAGAGGTAGTTGTATCTTGCGGGGCGAAGCATACCCTTTATAATCTATGTCAGGTTCTCTTTGAGGAAGGCGACGAAGTCATTATTCCCTCTCCTTATTGGGTTTCTTATCTTGATATGGTTGTTCTCTCAGGTGCCAAGCCTGTCATTCTCAAGACCACTGAATTGCAAGGGTTTAAATTACAACCGCAGCAATTAGAAGCGGCCATCACAAAAAATACAAGAGCTGTTATCATAAACAGCCCATCAAACCCCGCTGGCGTAGTATATACTGCCTCTGAACTGGAAGCCCTCGCGGAGGTTATACTAAGGAAAGGCATACTGGTAATATCTGATGATGTTTATGAAAAAATTATATACGATAATAATCTATTTAAAAACATTGCATCTCTCAGCGAAGAGTTGAAAAAGATGACGGTAGTAGTAAACGGGGTCTCCAAAGCCTACTCGATGACCGGCTGGAGAATAGGTTATGCCGCTGGTCCTGAAGAGATTATTACTGCTGTGACGAAACTTCAAAGTCAAAACACGTCTAATCCTACATCCATAGCTCAAAAAGCGGCTGTAGAGGCCCTGAACGGACCTCAGAACAATGTAACGGAAATGGTTGAAGAATTTAGGAAGAGAAGAGATGCGATCGTTGAAAAGTTGAATGACATTCCGGGGATAACCTGCATGCTTCCTCAGGGAGCTTTTTACGTTTTTCCCGATGTTTCAGCTTTATTTGGCAGATCGTACCAGGCTATTGTCATATCCAATTCATCTGATTTTACGGCATTCCTCCTGGATGAAGCCAATGTCGCCGTCGTTCCGGGGGTTGATTTTGGTCATGATCATCATATCCGTCTTTCCTATGCCACATCTTTAAAGAATATCGAAGAAGGACTGAAAAGGGTAAGAAATGCTGTTATGAAACTTTCATAACAGGCAGGAATGTTCCTTTTTTATAATCACCTTTATTAATCCCTTAATGAACTTACCGCCTTGACAGGCGGGGCATCTGGCGTGGATATATCTTCACTATACACATTTGTCCACGTCGTACTGAAGTGATTGCGGGAAAAGCTTCCGTAGATGCCTGTACTAATGCCAAGTTGTCACTAACGCGCTGGAAATGTAAGGGATTACTCATTGATTACAATCACCAATTCATGTTATATAATATTAACTGTATTATCTATGTCGGTGGTGCATTATTTTGGAAACGTTTATAAAAAGAAAAAAAACTAGGCCTGTTTTTCTAGGAAATATACAGATCGGCGCAAATGCACCTGTTGTGGTTCAATCAATGACGTGTACAGACACGAGGGACGTGAGGGCAACCGTCAGGCAAATAAAACAGCTTAAGGATGCAGGCTGTGAGGTAGTCAGGGTTGCTGTTCCTGACAAAAATGCGGCTGCTGTACTCTCCGATATTAAGAAGCAAATAAGCATTCCCCTCATTGCTGATATCCATTTTAATTATCGGCTTGCCATCGAAGCAGTAAACAATGGCGTCGATGGAATAAGGATCAATCCGGGAAACATTGGTAAGGAAAAATTATTGAAAATTGTTGAATCCGCAAAATCAAGAGGGACTGTGATTCGTATTGGTGTCAATGCAGGTTCTCTTGAGAAAGATTTACTAAAAAAACATGGAGGACCTACGGCGACTGCTCTGGTGGAGAGTGCCTTGAGAAGCCTTGCTATTTTGACTGATGCTGGCTGTGATGCAATAAAATTATCCGTCAAATCGTCGGACGTAGCTACGATGGTTGAAGCTTATAGGGAGTTATCAAGCAAAACCGATTATCCCCTTCACCTAGGTGTTACAGAAGCAGGGAGTATTGTTAATGCCGCTATTAAATCTTCCATTGGAATGGGAATATTGCTGTATGAAGGAATGGGTGACACAATCAGAGTTTCGGTCACAGGTGATCCCGTTTCCGAAATCGGTGTGGCGTATGCGATACTCAGGGCTCTCGATATCAGAAAAGTCGGACCGGATATTATATCGTGTCCCACCTGTGGTCGCTGTGAAATAGATCTGTTCAAACTGACCCGGGAGGTTGAGTCGAAATTGACTGGAATGAGGGAGCATTTAAAAATTGCCTTGATGGGATGTGTCGTAAATGGACCGGGAGAGGCTGCAGAGGCGGATATAGGAATTGCCGGAGGCCGTGGTTTCGGTCTTCTTTTTAAAAAAGGTCAAATTATTAGGAAAATAAAGGAAAGAGAATTCATGTCAACTCTGCTCAATGAAATTTATTCAATGGTTGCTGAAAGGAAGGAGAAATAATGCGATATTCAAATATTTTCTTGCCCACGGTGAGAGAAGTGCCTTCAGATGCGGAGATTATAAGTCATCAGCTCATGATAAGGGCAGGAATGATAAGAAAGTTGACAAGCGGCATCTATTCGTACCTTCCTTTAGGATACCGAGTCATACAAAAACTGGAAAGGATAATACGTGATGAGATGAACAGCTCTGGCGCCCAGGAGGTTTTCATGCCGATGGTGCAGCCCCGTGAATTATGGGAGGAATCAGGCCGGTGGAGCCATTATGGTAAAGAGCTTATGAGGTTCAGGGATCGTAATGAGAGAGAGTGTTGCCTGGGCCCGACTCATGACATACAGGCATCTCCCTAAAAATCTTTATCAGATCCAGACAAAATTCCGTGATGAGATACGGCCGAGATTTGGGGTCATGAGGTGCAGGGAATTCAGTATGAAAGATGCATACAGTTTCGATGCCAACGAAGAGGGTGTCGACATAAGCTATAAAAAGATGTTTGATGCTTACAGTAAGATATTTGAGAGGTGTGGTCTTAAGTTCAGGGCTGTTGAGGCTGATACAGGTAGTATCGGTGGAAGCTTTTCCCATGAATTTATGGTAATGGCCGAAACCGGTGAAGACGCCCTCTGCTTTTGCAGCAATTGTGAATATGCCGCAAACCTTGAAAAGGCCGAAATTGCTATGCCTGAGCGGCGACAGATTAGTAGTGAAGAATTTCTTCCTTTTGAATTGGTTCATACGCCGAATATGAAAAGTATCGATGAAGTTTCCACGTTTCTCCGTGTTGCTCCTACGAATGTCGTCAAAACCATGATCTATAGTGCGGATGGGACTCCCGCTGCGGTTCTAGTAGCGGGAGACAAAGAAATCAATGAAATAAAGGTGAAGAATTATCTGGGCTGCGATATCCTCGAAATGGCGACAGATAACATGATCTACGATGTGACAGGCGCGCCTCGCGGATTTGCCGGAGCCGTGGGGATAAAAGCAAGAACGATAGCAGATTACTCTCTCATAAATATGATCAACTTTGTAATGGGGGCAAATAAAGAGGATTATCATGTTAAAAATGTGAATATCGGAAGGGAAGTATATGTGGAGGAGTTCGCCGATTTAAGAATTGCGCAAGATACCGATTTATGTCCTCGATGTGGTCGTCCTCTAAAATTTGCTCGCGGTATCGAAGTCGGTCACGTTTTTAAGCTTGGGATAAAATACAGCAAGGCAATGAATGCCACATATCTCGATAAAAACGGCAAGGAGCAATACATGGTAATGGGATGCTATGGCATTGGCATCGGAAGAACCGTTGCGGCAGCCATAGAACAGAATCATGATGAAAATGGCATTATCTGGCCCATGTCGATGGCACCTTATCATGTGATCATTACCCCTGTTAACGTTAATAATGAAGGCATTAAGAAGATATCAGAAGATTTGTATATAACGCTATTAGAAAAGGGTATTGAAGTTATTCTCGATGATAGAGATGAAAGGGCAGGGGTGAAATTTAAAGATGCAGATCTAATCGGTATCCCACTTCGGATTACGATTGGACAAAAATCGCTTAGTAGTGGAAAGATAGAAGTCAAACTCAGAAGATCAGGAGAGGTTAAAATCCTGGCGATGGACAGGGTAGAGGATTTTGTAATAAATTATATTAATAAAGTCATGGTCCTATCTTTCTCCGGAAGAACAGGAGCTGATAGAGAAAGCATACATTTTTTCCGCCTCTGTTCATCAGGGTCAGGTACGCCTGTCCGGAGAGCCTTATCTAACTCATCTTGTGGAAGTAGCAGGCATACTGGCAGATATGAAACTTGATGCAGCTACAATCGTTACAGGCTTACTTCATGATACCGTAGAAGACACTCTGGCTACACCAGAGCAAATAGAGAAAGCCTTCGGTAAGGAGATCGCATTTCTTGTTGAAGGATTAACTAAAATAAGCAGGATCACCTATGGCAGCAAGGTTGAGCATCAAGCGGAGAATTTCAGGAAGATGATACTGGCCATGTCTTCGGATATCCGGATACTTTTGGTGAGACTGGCTGATAGAGTACATAATATGAGAACTCTTGAGTTTCAACCTCCGGAAAAACAGAAATTTATTGCTGAAGAAACTCTTGAATTATATGCCCCTTTAGCAAATCGTCTTGGTATTAACCGCATGAGAGTAGAATTAGAAGATCTAGCATTCTGCTATCTTAATCCTGAAGCTTATAATGAGTTGTCCAGTCTTATTGCAAGGAAGGAAGAAGAAAGAGAGCAATATACTAAAGAGGTGAAAAACATTATCCAAGGCGAGATCGCTATATTTGGTCTAAAGGGTGAAGTTGAAGGGAGAGCGAAGCATTTATACAGCATTTACAGAAAGATGGAGGAACAGAATATAAACCTTGATCAAGTATATGATCTGATTGCCTTCAGAATAATCCTTGATACTGATAGGGAAAGTGAATGCTATGAAGCTCTCAGCGTTGTCCATGCCCTCTGGAAGCCGGTTCCCGGACGTTTTAAAGATTATATTGCTATGCCAAAGGCAAACAACTATCGCGCACTTCACACAACAGTGATCGGTCCCTATGGTGAAAGGGTGGAAATTCAGATAAGAAACAGGATTATGCACGAATGGGCAGAGGGAGGCATCGCTGCACACTGGCGGTATAAAGAAGGGCGTTCATATATAAGTGATGATGATGATCAGATCAAAAAATTAAGAGACTTGCTGGAAGTTCAACAGGAACTTAAAAATCCCAGGGAGTTCATGTCTAACCTGAAGATGGCTCTTTTCCCGGATGAGGTCTACGTATTCACTCCGCAAGGTGATGTAAGGTCCTTTCCCAAAGGAGCAACACCAATTGATTTTGCATACAGTATTCATACTGATGTAGGAAACCAATGTATCGGAGCTAAGGTCAACAGAAGCATAGTCCCTCTCAAGTATGAACTCCAGAATGGTGATACTGTTGAGATCATCACACAGGCAGGGCATCATCCCAGTAAAGATTGGGTGAAATATGCGGTAACATCAAGAGCTATATCAAAAATCAGAAACTGGATAAAAACGGAAGAAAGGAAAAAAAGTATAGCTCTTGGTAAAGATCTCCTGGAAAAAGAAGCCAAAAAACATCATCTTAAATTTAATCAAATCGTCAAGTCTGAAGATATCAAAAAGATTTACGCGGAATATTCCATTAATTCGCTTGATGACCTGATGGCAATTGTCGGATATGGAAAGGTGTCTGCAAAGCGGATTGTCAATCAATTCCTGCCAGAAGAGGAAGTAAAAACCGACGAAACAACCCCAGTCAAGGAAGAGAAGAAAAGGAGTGTATCCTCTTCCGTAGGCATTTCAATAACGGGCATCGAGGATATCATGGTCAGGTTTGCAAGATGCTGTAATCCAATTCCGGGGGATGAAATTTTAGGTTATATCTCACGGGGAAGGGGAGTTACAATACATACGGCCAATTGCCCGACTGCCGAGGAACTGGATCTGGAAAGAATTATAGATGTCCAGTGGAATATCAAAGAAAAACAGACCTATGCGGTGAATATGAGGGTTGTATGCCGGGATAAAAAGGGACTGCTTGCTGAAGTCAGTACGGTTATATCGTCATTGGATATTAACATCAGTCATGCCGAAGTTGATACAAGGCCTGCAGATATGCAAGCAATATTAAGTTTTAAATTGGACGTCAATGATCTACAACAGTTCAACAAAGTACTTATTGCGATAAAAAAACTTAAAAGTGTCATTTCGGTCGAGAGGGTCAGGAAAACGTAAAAAGTGGTAAATTTTGCAGATTAGACTCGATTATAGATAATTTTTTATTCCACCAATGGAGGGGATAATATAAAATATGTTAATAATGATCGTTACTTATGATCTATCGAAGGTGGCGATAATATTAATTAAGAAAGGAATCCAAGGGGAGTTTGAAATGAACCTCATAAAAGAAAGACCGTTTGCCAAGGTCTCGTTTATTAATTGACAGTAAAGGCATGTTTGCTGTATGAAACGCAGACCTTCAAAAGGATAATATATCTAAGATGAATCACTGGCCTGAGAGGATTATTCTTGCATTATTGGTGTTGATGATTTGTCTGCTTCCCAACGCGGTTGCCCAAACACTTCATGGTAAGAATTTGGTTGTAATAGACCCGGCACACGGCGGAGCGGACTTCGGTGTTAAATTAACTGATAAAGAGTATGAAAAAAATATAACCCTTGCCGTTTCTTTATTATTAAAGAAAGAATTGGATAAAGCTGGAAATGTCCAGGTACAGCTCACAAGATCTTCTGACAAGGATGTATCATTATCCGAAAGGAAGAAGATTATTATGGCATCACGATCGGCGGTGTTAGTTAGCGTTCATGTTAATGCAGGTTTCGGTAAAACCTCAACTGGATACGAATTATATTTTCCGGGATTCAAGGCGGCTCCAGCAGAACAAAGTGATTCAAAAGAAATTCTCAAAGATATGGCGAGAAACAAATATTTGAACGAATCTGTGAGATTAGCTCAATTGATACAAAAAAATATGAGTAGTGTCTTTCCAAGAAAAAGCAGGGGGCTTAGGGAAGCCTCCATGCCTGTCATTGAAGGCTTATCAATACCAGCAGTTGTTGTGGAAATCGGCTTTGCTACTAATACAGACGATAAAAAAAAATTAATGGATGTAAATACACAGAATGCAGTTGCACAGGCGCTATGCCAGAGCATAAAGGACTATTTTTGAAGGCATCGTAAAATTCTTTACGCTTAGTTGCGATTCATCCTTCCCTATACCAAGTACGAGGTGGGTTATGCGGCCTACTTCTATATGTATATATCATTCCTCAGTAGCAGCGAACTTAGCATCCGAAGCTTTTTTCGAAACCTTCTTTGTTCAGCGCTGTTTGGTACTTTTTTATGAGATAATCACCTGTTGAATTTAGAATGTACGGAAATATAGAAATTCGGGAGACATGGCGATTATGAGGACTAATGGTCGTGAATGGAATGAAATTCGAGAAGTAAAAATTACAAGGGATTATTTGAAATATCCTGAGGGAGCTGTCCTAATTGAAATGGGTAATACAAAAGTCATTTGTACAGCTTCAATTGAGGAAAAAGTACCTGCATTCATAAAAAATACAGGCAAGGGCTGGCTGACAGCTGAGTATTCTATGATTCCTATGTCTACTCAGATCCGTAAACCTCGAGAATCAACGAGAGGCCGGGTAGGGGGTCGGACGCATGAAATTCAAAGACTAATAGGCAGATCACTGCGGGCTGTGACAGATTTGAACACGTTCGGCGAAAAAACAATTTATATTGATTGTGATGTAATTCAAGCAGATGGTGGTACAAGAACCGCCTCAATAACGGGGGGGTTCGTTGCTTTAGTCGATCTTTTTAGAAAATTGAAACAAAAAGGGATAGTGAGTATGGTCCCTGTAGGTGATTATGTATCCGCTGTAAGTGTTGGCGTTGTCGATGGTCAACTTAATCTCGATTTGGAGTATGAAGAAGATTCAAGGGCTGAAGTGGATATGAATTTTATATTGACAGGAAACGGACTTTTTATAGAGGTTCAAGGTACAGCAGAAGAAGTTCCCTTCAGTCGTGATCTGTTCGATAAAATGACTGATCTCGCCATTTATGGCATTATGGAGATTACAAAAAAGCAGATCGAGATACTGGGGAAGTTAACTTGAGGCGAATCATATTAGCGACAAAAAACAATGGAAAAATAAGAGAAGTTAAAGCTATGCTTGAAGATCTTAACATAGAGATTCTTTCTCTTAACGACTATAAAAATCTTCCTGAAGTCAAAGAAGATGGCAAGTCATTTTCTGAGAATGCTATTAAAAAGGCAAAGATTGTTTCAGAACATACAGGCGAAATGGTTCTTTCCGACGATTCAGGGCTGGAAGTAGAATATTTGGGCGGAGAACCAGGCGTTTACTCAGCAAGGTATTCGGGAGATGATGCAACAGATAGCAGCAATATTAAGAAATTACTTGAGCGTTTGGAAGGCGCATCCATAGAAGAAAGAAACGCTTCTTTCAGATGTGTGCTTGTTTTCTATAGACCGGATGGGAAATATTGGGTATTTGAGGGAAGTTTGCATGGAATAATAAATGATAAACCTGTTGGTAATGGAGGCTTTGGTTATGATCCAATTTTTTTTATTCCTGAACTGGGATTAACAGTAGCACAACTTCCGCCGGATATGAAAAACAAGATCAGCCACAGGGCTCAGGCTGTTGATAAATTCAAAGAAGCTTACAAACGGAAGGTTATTTAAGGAAAATTATTGTGCAGAAAACGGGGCGTAGCGCAGCCCGGTAGCGCGCCTGCTTTGGGAGCAGGATGTCGGAGGTTCAAATCCTCCCGCCCCGATCATATATTCCTCAATGAATTCTATTATTTGTATTATAGCTGTTTAGTAATCTTATCGGATGTTCTAAATCCTTCCATCCTAGCTAAACGCTTTCACCTACGAAGCAATAACTTCCAATATGGAATTGAGGTGAAGATTAGTATTTGTAAGCACTCTTTTCCTTCAGTCCAGAATCTCCTCGACTTTCCGGGCGAGTTTATCCGATGCTCCTGCTGTCTTTCTTATTGTTGGCAGGTATCAGCGCATACTTGGCAGCACTGTTCGTGGCCACGCAATATGGTACACAGTATGTGATGGCAATCTTGATCCAGTCCATTGCATGCATGTCGTGACACAGGAAGATGCGGTCACCATAGTTTATCAGCACAAGGATTGAGCCGACGATCAAGGCGACCTTGGCTGATATTGCAACAGTCTCCCTCTCAGTAATAACGATAAAGAATGTCTTCATTTGGAATTGATAGTCGGGGGATGCCCGCTCCGCTCGCTGGCAACCTTAAAAGAATGTTAAGTTCATTTTATTCGGAAATATCCTTCCTCATCCTGTCGAATTCCTCCTTTGTGACTTCTCCCTTCGCATATCGTTTCTTTAGAATTTCCAGGGGTGTTTCGCCTGCTCGGTTTCTACCCTTTGTCGCCTGCATTATTAAATAGATCAACACTCCGACAATAGCAATCCAGATGATCCACATAAACATTCCTCCGAACCCATAACCCATCATGGGCCCCCAGCCGCCACCCGGACCACCCATGGGGCCGTAGGGATATTCTCTCCCACATGAAGATAACAAGGTGACAGCAGCCAAGATGAAAAGAATCTTTTTCATGGCAACTCTCCTTTTATTCGCATTAATTCACAGTGTCGAATTGGGTCATGATTAAGGGGCTGGTCATACTTCAATATGGCCTTCTTTCCGCTCTTAAAAGGTTAATATATGATGCTCTCCTTTGATATAACTTGTTAAAGGACCCCCCATATATTTTACTTCAATTCCGAGGTTTTCAAGAACGCTTGAAACGCCATATTGATCTGCACAAGCCTTACAAGCTTCCAATTTAATTCCCTCGTTCTTCATGTCTGTTATCTTCTTTTGCAGCTCAGGATCTTCACTCAGTAGCTTTGAAGAGGGTCCCCAGACGATCAAGGTGACAGCATTCCACCAACTTTTCTTTTTGGCATTTAATGTATACATAAACACCATCTTTGTAGCTACTTCCCTATCTCCGCTTGTCCATAGAACTACTAATGAGTCATGGGCCATTTTGATCTCTCCTTAGCGACAGCAAATTAATCTTACTTATCCTTTGCTTCTTTACATGTTGACAATCCAAACGGAACGTATGCCGGACACCATCTGATAAAACCGGTCACGATAGGATAAAGGCCAACAGCGCCCCACCAGCTTTTGAAATAGATACCCTCATAAACCCTATTCCCTCCTTTCAACGTTTTATGATACCTCCATATTTCAGAATGTTCTATTCAGTCTTCTGATCGACTGATCTTTTCCCAGAACAAGTATCAAATTCATAATCTGAGTTCTATCTTTATGAGGGCTCCTATGGGAGCCGTTTCTATTTATTTCCAATCGTAATGTGGCATAAAAGGGTAATATAGAAAAATCAAGACTTCAGGAAGAAAGCAATAACTTATTTTGAAGAAATTCTAATTTGAGGTCTAGTACTAGATATACAAAATTCAGTAAATATTCAGTAACATAAAATTAACTATAATATAATTCATATGTTACACTATAATCTGTGAGGTTCAAATCCTCTCGCCCCGACCAGTAATATAAAAAGGTTACGATTCAATCGTGCCCTCTTTTTTTGCTTATCGGAAAATACTGGCTGATTCTAAACAAACCCGGGGAAAAACTCAATACGATATTAGTTCATCTATGTCTCTATACCCCAGTGTATAAGTCTCCGGTGTGTAGTCTCGCTCTGCAATTTGCTCACAGGATTGACAAAATTTTAGTGCCGGTATCTTTCCGGTCCAGAATAGCAGCTTTGCATGTTTTGCCTTACATCTGGGGCATATGCAAGGTGTTAATTTTTGTTTATTAGGTGTCCAATTATTATTCTTATTACTGGTACCCATTTTTCCTTAGTCCTTTCTCATATGCCATCGCTTAATGATTGTGAAATCTGTCAGTCGTGTAACCCATTTCAAACTTCAAATATTCCTGTTCGAACAAACAAATGCAAAATAATGGCAACGGGATTCTTAGATTTATTTGACTTATTATAGCAGTAATTCAACTTTCCTTTCTTCATAGTTTTTTATGAGTATTTTTGTAGGTAAAAACGTACATTCCCCTATTATGAAACATTTCGTCATCCTCCCCAATATTTTCATGGCAAGAAAAATTATTTCAATAAGTCATATAAAAAATACTTAAAAAACATCTTGATGATCAAATAAGAGAGGTCGAATTATTAGATAAAACATAAAAATTATTAAAGATTAAATGAATATTGTCGATAATAATAATGATAACTGGGATAGCAATAAACGATGACATCATAGGAATTATGTCAAACGAATATATTCATAAAATGCACATCGATAATCAGCCTAACGAAAGCGTAAAAAAAATCACAGTGCTCTTCACGGATATCGTGGGCTCCCCTAAGTATTTCAAAACACATGGAGACCTGGCAGGTCGGCTCATGGTGAGAAGGCACCATGATGTAACTGCTAAGATAATTCATGAATTTAGAGGCAGTGTTATTAAGAGCCTTGGCGATTCAATAATGGCTTACTTTGTAGATCCGAAAGATGCACTGAAATCTGCTATAAGTGTTCAGCAGAACTATTCTGCCTTTAATCAGGTAAGAAATGTATCAGAACAAGTTCATATAAGAATCAGTGTTCATTTTGGTTATGGTATTTTGGAGGAGAATGATATCTACGGAGATGTTGTAAACGTAACAGCCAAGCTGACATCTCTTGCCGAAGCTGACCAGATCTATATTTCTCAGGAAGTCTATGACACAATCAACGACTTGAAACAACTGCAGTTCGAGTTAATTGACCTGTCAAAAAGAAAAAATGTTCCTGACGGGCTTATTGTATATCGTGTTACCTGGGATGAAACGGTCAAGTTTGACCCCATCATGACAACCATACTCTACGTAAAACCTATTTGGGAGTTAGCCGGCGACAGTTTTAAGACGGCATGGCACAATCTCGTAAATGGGAAAAATGATCTGTGGCGAGAAAAAACTGAAACGGAAGAGATCCTTCCTGATAGGACTATCATCTTAATTATGAAAGATGACAAATCTGTCTTGGATATTGCTGAAGGTATAATGTCTTATTTACGGGAAAACTGTAAGGAAGAAAAAGCAACATCCTTCTTACCAGTATATATAGTCATCGACTCGGGCTTCTATCTCAAAGCTGACAAGCTTGATCTTGAGGAATTGCATGTCTCATGGGAAGAAATCGAAGCAGATGAGATGTATATTTCAACTGCTGCTTACGAAAAATTAAAAACGCAGTGTGTATCTCTTACTTCTTTTGCAGTAGATATAAATGAGTCAAGTTCTTTTTTTAAGATTGCTTTAAAGCCTGAAGAAGAAGTGGAAGAGTCCCATCCTTTACCGCGCCACGATGCCCTGACTAATGGAGAGAACCATCCATGTTATTATTGTGGAAGTAAAGGACACACAGTAGGCAGCTGTCCCTCGAAACGTCTGCCGGAGATAACAAATGCAATAAACAAGATAGGGTATAAATCTTTGGAGGAAATTAACAGAATTTACTCTAAATATCTGGCAGGATTTAATTCCAGCTTTGAAGAAAGACCTGACAGTAATAACGGTGATTTATTGCTAGCCCATCAAGTATTCTATGATCTCAAAAGAATATTTCAGCTTAGGTTCTTTAGAACTATATGGGGTACGAAGGAAAAAGCTTGGGACAATGTGAGAGGGCGGATGTGTGAGGGAAACAGAAGTGGTATCATGTGGGTTGCTCAGGACTGTATAAGAGTATCAAATCTGTCAAAGGCCGAATCCCTACTCGGAAATTCCTTAATTCAAAATTTGAATGACTACAAATCATATTGCACAATGGGGTTCTTGAACCTAGAGAGAAGTAACATCCCTCTTGCCGAGCATTATTTCTCTGAAGCGTTGAATTATGCAGAAACGGATCCGGAAAAAATTTTCCTCCTTTTTCTCCTTTTCCGAATTTATGAGTTGAACAATAATATCGGGAAGGCATCGGCAAGGATAAGGGACATAATGGAAATCAACCCTCACTGTGCGGATGCCATTTATCTTGATATAGTTCTTCAATTTCGTCAGGGAGGCACAAGTGAACCTCTCAGTAAACTCATAGATCTTATTCATCAAAACAGAGAATATTATATATATGCATTGATTGATCCGGATCTTAAAGAATTCAGAGATATTATTGATCCTAAGTTAAAAGAATTATTTAATAATACGCGTAATGATGCAAAGCGGGTCATACGCGAGAATGAAGCAGAATTGAAAAGATGGGAAGAAATCTTCACGAGTGAGGAGATGACTCTTAAAAAGGCTAAGGAATCATGGTGGGAGATTAATAAATTAACAGAAACTGATAGTTACTTTGGATATCTTGATGTAATTTATTCTGGTATTTCAATTACTAAGACAGTTCATCGAACAATAGAGGAGGATAAAAAAGAACTTTACGAAGGTCTTTTAAAATTGAAACATCGATTAAGGATTTATTTAAAGTTTACATACGATTATCCATATAAAGATTTGATAGAGCAAATCAATACTAAACTAGTCATTATTCAACAAAAGGTCAATGAAAGTTGGCGGAAGCTAGAGACTAGTCCACCTGATGAGCTTATAAAAACATTTAAGAATAGAAAATTAATATCTCAAGAATTGGATCAGATTGAACAAAGAATGAAGAAATTGGCAACTATTCAATGGGTGGGACAATTCGTTGCCAAATTTTTGAAAAGAAATCTTATTTTTATAACAGCTATCTTTCTTGCCGCCTTCATTTTACTGCCAATCGTTATATTTTATGCAAACTTGGTATTGATCAAATTTGATATTTCACCAATATACCAGATATGGTCCTATCAAAAAATGATTTCAGTCATCGGCTGTGTATGTAGTATTGTAATATCATTTCTTATTACATATATGGACGTACCTAAAAAAGATTTTCTGATACAGTAAACCTCTTAATATTCCCAGGCGTAATCTTACGGGATGCTCACATAGTCACGTAATAATTTGTATTGCAGCAATCTTCGCGCTAAAAGTTCCTGTAATTAATATCTGCATAAAAAAGTGAGACAAGTTTCCAACTGATAACGTTGTAAACAAAATTAGCACTTTAATGAACACTTCATCCCCGGACAAATATGGCCGCTATGCCCTCCTCTTACTCCTGACCGTTAATCTCTTGAATTATATCGACAGGCAGATCATATATGCCGTTTTTCAACTTATTAAAAATGATTTTAAGCTGACAGATACAGCGCTCGGCTTTCTAGGTAGTGCCTTCATGGTTTGCTATATGTTATCGGCTCCTGCATTCGGGTTACTGGGCGACAGTATGAACCGTGTGAAGCTTGCGTCTGCTGGTTTGGCTATCTGGAGTGTGGCCACATCACTAGCTTGCTTTGTTTCCCGCTATCTTACACTTCTTCTGGCTCGAGTTTCGGTAGGAATTGGTGAAGCAAGCTTTGGTACAGTATCTCCGGCACTTCTAGCAGACTATTTCCCAAAAGAGAAACGGGGGTGGGTGCTTTCTTGTTTTTAT
>PDVH01000026.1_pt1 | contig 40116 bp, 80 predicted proteins | sample 1369781 | NCBI WGS metagenome assembly PDVH01 (sample SAMN07795378, study PRJNA414565) | Alkali sediment metagenome, whole genome shotgun sequencing project. | isolation source: glacial lake sediment | place: Bosnia and Herzegovina: Donje Bare Lake | collected 2016-06
CAAAGGGATTGGATCGCTGTCTTGATACAACAAAGGAGACCAGATTGTAAAATAATAAACAGTGCTTCCCTTATATAGTATAATGAAATAAAGTGTCAACGTGTTTTGAGGTGTTTTTATCAACAAAATAATCCTGATTTACTCTATAAATAGATATACTTTATGTTAAGAAAAAATATTTTACTTGACATTTTAAATATGTTATGTTATCCTTAAATAAGGGGTAAAAATGTTTAAATACACGGTTAAAGAGGTCAACAGCATATCTTTTAAGTACTCTCAAATGAACGGTCAGGGATTATATGACTATACATACAATACATTAAACAGCCGTCAAAAAGGAAAATGCGCTATATGCAATAAAAAGAGTAAATCTAAAATGGTTATAGATCATAATCATAAAACTGGTAAAATAAGAGGTTTACTTTGCATTCAATGTAATAGTGGCCTAGGAATGTTCAGAGATAGCAGGAAAGTACTTTCGAGGGCAATAAAATATCTTTAATACCCCCCTTGACAAAATAGGAACTCATGCTATACTTGTATTGAAAGAGAGGACATGACAATGACATATGACAGACAGGGATTAGGTTTAGCAGAACTCACAAGATTGGCCTTGACACATTCGTTCATATTTGCTATTGTCTATTGGATGACACAACACAACATGAGTAAACTAGCATTGAAAATCACAAGGGGGGTTATATGAACATGAACAACGTATTGGAGCTATTAAACTTCAAACTAGAGGCAATGAATAACTATGACGAATGTAACTATGAGGAGTTGAGTTGGGAGGAGTATCAGACGTTCCTCAACAGACTAGATCAAGAGATTGAAGCATTAAAAACTAAATAGGAGGGAATAACATGAAAGTATTTGAAATGTTTTGTGTAATTATAGGGTGGGAGCTAAGCAAGTGGTTAGTAAATATATTTTAAAATAACCCCTTGACAAAACCAAGAAGGTATGCTATACTAATAATGAAAGAGAGGTAATATTATGCAAAGCTATCAAAGTTTAATTGAACGTAAAAAGAGAGAATGGGGAGAAAGGTTTTCAGATGAACAGTTAAACAAAGACTTTATCCCATATTATGAGAGTGGGGAACGTATTACAGTTAGCTTTTGTGGTAAAGATGGGAAAGAGTACGAAACAAAACGAGGGACAATTGGAGTGACAACAGGATGGAAGCCCTGTTTTCTATTAATGCTCACAAAACGGTCGACAGGATCAAGCTATACTATTGGAATAAATGACAAAATAATAAAGAGGTAACAAAATGAAAATATGGGTACATCAACACGATAAAAATGGTTGGTACAGATATTGGAAAGTCACCTGGCTAAATTCAATTACATGGGAAAAAGGTTATCCTAAAATCTATCGGTGGCTATTTTGGGGGTTTATTTTCAATTAAAAAGGAGATTATATGGATAATTACAGGGCTGTAGGACTTGCCGAAGGTTTTGAAAGTGGAACAGAACAAGAGGTAATAGAAGCATGGCAATATTTACATGATACAGGACTAGCCTACAGTTTACAGGGGTGGTTTGGAAGGACAGCACAAGAGCTTTTAAGGCAAGGAATTATTTATGAAAAATAACCCTTGACAAATACATGAATTAGAGTTATACTTATATTGAAAGAGAGGTGTCATCATGACAAAAAGAACGCAATTAAATATAAAGTTAGAACGGCCAGAAATTAAAAAGACTGTTTATAGAAAATCAGCAGATTTTTTTACAGGGAGGAATTTGGAAGGAAATTGATTTTAAAACTGGTAAAATAACAATTAAAGGAATATATAGGGGGTAATATGGAAAAAGAAAATATCTGTCCTTGTTGTGGCGTAAATCTAGAGAATTTCAATGAGTACATCGATAAACAAAGTTTCAGATATAAACAGGCTAAACATGATTTATGCGTACATTGTCTTGATGATACTATTAATGAACGACAAAGAGAGGAGAAATGAAAATGAAAAATAAAGTAAGTTTTATCATCCCGTCTAAAAATAAAAGAAGTGTCTATTGGCAAGATGATGACGGTATACAATGCAAGTTAGCACGGATAGAAAGAGAGGACAGCTTTTATAATGAAAAGGAAGCTAAAAAGTGTAAAGATGGTTATATAATGCTATACGAGGAAAGAGTAAAGCTATTTAAAAATAAAGAAAAGAGGTAATGCTATGAAGCTTAAAAAATTAAATAATAAAACAGTATATCTTGAAGTTGAGGGGGGTGTAGTATATGTTAACTATGTTCCTAAAGGCTTAAAAGTTATGGTAAAAGATTTTGACGATGATAACCCTCAATGGAATGAGCTTAAAGCATACGAGAAGTTTCAAGCGTTTATAGAAAATGACAATTTTTAAATAAATAATCTTTAGGAGGTAGTATAATGATTCGAGATTATCTTGACATAAGGGATGCAAAAGCCCACCATCTAAAAGAATTGAAAAATAAAAGATGGTTTTATAGGACAGAGTATCAAGTTTTTGGTCATAAAAAAGATAAAGAAAAAGCTAGTGAAATAAATTATCTAATAAATAAAATTAGAGACCAAGACCTTGATAGCTATTATCTGGAATATCTATATCCTTTTGACGACGAACTCGCTGAAATATTGTCTAGATATTAAATCTTAACAGGGGGTGTACTATGGAAGATAAAAGAAAATGCCAGTATTGCGGAACAGAACTAACAGAACAGGAATTGTCTCTAATTTGCGAGAATTGTGATAGGAATGCGTGGACAGAAGATAACACGCAAGATTCAGAGGAAATTGATTAAGGGGGTATATTATGAGCTTAGAATTTGACGACGGAACAAGTCTAAAAGCTGTCAAAAAGGCGTTACGTCAACAGGCCTATATAGAGATTAAACAGTTCAGACAAGAGGCCAAACAAGCAAAGAGGGATTTTATAGACGCTAAGATTTTTTTAAGCGAATATATAAATATCTTAGACCGTAGTCAAAAGGCAATATGGGCAGTTCGTGACCTGATTTATAGCTATTGGCCTAAAGACTAGCCATTGACAATCCGTCAATAATCTGATAAACTTAATATAGGAGGAGACAATGAAATGCACTGATAAAAAGTGCGTGCGGTGTTTTTATAGCAAAAAAGTAAGAAATTTTAAACGTGAAGATTTTTTGACAGATCAAGAAATTAAAATATGGTGGAATAAAGTAAAAGATAGACCTTTTTTAATACAGTCTTTTGAAAATATAAGTGATATTTTAAAGGAGTGTCTATAATGGAATTAAAATGTAAAATATGTTCAGCTTTAATAAATGAATTTGACGGTGATGGCATTATTTTTGATATTTGCGAAACTTGCTATATGTCAAAGGAAGTAAAAGACAGCGAAAAGAATTTAAAAGGCTATTATGAGACAAAAAACGACCTATAGATATTAATACTCAATTAATAGAGGAAATCATGTCATTTAATGACCATAAGATGTGCCTAAGATGTGAGAGGCCTATACAAGATTTTCCTTGTACTTTGTCTTTACCACCTCATAATATTGAAGACTTGCAAAAACTTTGCTTTGATTGTGCCGTTGAAATAGCTTTTTTATACTCTGTAAATAAAAAGAAGGAACAACAAAACAATGATTGACTATTATTTTAAATTACAAATTTTACGTTCTGAGCTTGAAAATATTGAACAAGAGATTAAGGAGTTAATAGCTATTAAAAATCAAATTTTCTATAACATTGACGAAATAGAAACCATCCTATTTGATAGTCGCCTAGGGTCATAAATAATAAACTATTATGCGAATTAAAAATTTAATGGAATATTTAAATCTCATAACAGGAATACTTTGTTTCTCTTATTTTTCTTTTCAATATTTACCTGTTATTAAAAACAAGATGGACACCCATAAATGGGTCATTGTAAAGGTCACCGCATATAGACCTATAAAAGGTCAGACAGACAATACTCCCGATTTTACGTCAATCAATACTCCTGCTGTCATGGGTATATGTGCTATTAGTCAAGACTTGTTAAGTGCTGGTACGTTTAACTATGGCGACGTTATCCTTGTACCTAATCTTGGCGTGTACTTAGTCATGGACACTATGAACGCAAGGCATAGACAGTCAATGGATGTCTTAGTATATACCAGACATCAAGAGAAAATCATAGGCGTGCGCTTCAATACCTTAATTACAAAAGTGAGGTAATAAAATGTTATATGAGTTGAGAGAATGGAGTATTTGTTTAGCTTGCTGGCTAACAGTATACCTTGACTATAAAATCTTAATGATATTAGTCAAGGAATATCTTTATGACAAAGATGTTTATGAAGCTGTTCTACTTAAAAAAATGTCGACACATCGAAAAGTTAGAAAAGTCACGGAAAAGATACTTAAATCAAGTCTAGGAATTGAACAAGAAACTGAAAATATGGGTGAAATACATGGCGAAATTACCAAAAATTTACAAAGCCCTCAAAACTAAGTTGAATTTTTCAGATGTAAAATTAAATGACTTAGATTATTTATCTGAAAAATATAGTTTAGAAAGTTATTTTAAAAGTAACGAAAATGACCTAATAGTACAGAAGTTAAATAAAGCTCGTGGACAGATTTTAACTGAGAAACAAGACACAATTCTTGAAATGATATTTAAAGGCAGATTATCTATTAGACAAATAGCAAAAGAATTTAAAACATCCAGACAAAATATTTATTCACAATACTGCATAGCAATTAAAAAACTTCGGAGGTATCTAGTTAAATGACAATAAGTGTTATTAAACGATATTTATCTATTTTTGAATTAAACGGAAGTACAATACTAGGAATAATGAGCCTTGCAATGATAGCATTAATGTGCTATACTTGTTTAACAGGCACAGATATTCCAAGCGGAGTTGTTACAGTTTATAGTATTGCAATCGGAGCTTTTGCTTTACATAAATCAGTTAAAGTTTTTAAAAGGAAATGAAAATGAATAGAGAAAATACATATCTAATGTCACCTACACCTTATAAAGAACAGATAGAAGAATTGAAAGAAGAACTCTCCGAAACAAGGGCATTGGCGAGGGAGTTGTTGAAAAATGTTAAAAGTTGGGATCAAGAGATAGGTTGGGAAGATAAAGATGATTTATTAGTCAAAAAAGCTGAGGAAATGTTAATGGAGGAAAAATGAAAGAAATCGAACCATTGATGCACAACCCCGTAAAAGAACTTGTATGGAATAAAGTAAGGGAGCTGGAAGGTGCAGTTAACCTCCTTATCCATGAACGGAACAAGAGAGAAGAAAAAGAGGGGTGTGAGCATATTCGGGAAATCATTAAACTTGCACCATCAAATATATCAGGGGTATTGGCAAAATTAGAGTCGGTTAAAACTAAGCATTGTCCTGAATGTGGAAAGAAACTAAATGCCTGAAACCTGGAGGGGTTGAATGAATAAACTTAAAAACTATATTATAATATTTTTACTTGTTGTTGTTAGTATATTTTATGTCTATGTTAAAATACAGCTAAAAATCAACCAGAAACAACAAGATAAAATTGAGACACTAGATAAAAACTTACAAAGAGTCTGTACTATTGCCAATAACCTGCTGATAGAAAAGTTTAGGAATAGCAAAGGTCAAGTAGAAGTTAGAAGGACTTATCTTCCACCTGAGGGTAAAACAACAATCACTATTTCAAATAAAGGTGATGTAGCAATCAAAGTTAAACGCATAGGATTTTGTTTTAAGCCTGGGATAGGAGTAACTTGGAATAAACATCCTTTACTACTGTCAACAAAATTTGTATATTCTAGCCGTTTAGGTTTAATTGTAAATGGAGGCTATAAAACTTTAGGAGTTGGAATAAGTAGACATTTAGACGATGCTTTCTTTGGCTGGAGGCCACAAAACTTAGAAGCATTTATAAGTTATCATCCTCAAATATTTGAAAAGGAGACTCAAACATGGCTTGTTGGTCTCAGATTATCTCTTTAATTACAAATGGACTGGCTTTTGTGATTTTAACAGCAATAGTATTATGGATTTTTGCGATAATTGGAATTTTAATCTTAGAAATAATATATAGAATAAAGGAGAAATTAAATGCGTGAATTAAATGGAAGTAATGGCAGTTTTAAACCAACACCAACAGTTAAATTGACTGAGAAAGTTGGCAGTACATTCAAAGGAAAATTACTAGAGTCAAAAGATACTAAGTATGGTAAGGCCTATATTTTTGCAATTTTAGACGGAACAGCAGCTATTAAAATTGCAACAGATAAAGTTGAGATGGTAGAAGGCGAGGAACGTAGAGTGTATGTTGATGTAGATGTTAAAGTTGGAGACAAAGTATTTCTTTCGCCTGGAACTCAATTAAGATCAAAATTAGCTGAAGCAAAGATTGGTGAAACGATTGAAATTACCTATTTGGGTAAAAAACTTAATCAAGAAACAGGACGTAAATTTGGAGATTATAAAGCTATTGTTGTAGAATAAAAGAGGAGGGAATTTATATGGCTCTTAAAAAACAAGAAGTTTCTGTAGCTGAAGTGGCAGATCAAGTTAGAGCTTTATCTGGAGAGACTCAAATCCATGTTCATAAAACTCCAGACAGTGTTACTGATAAGGATAAACGAATTGTTAGACAGGGTATTGTTCAAGCTGTATTACAATCTCCTGCTTTAATTGCTTATTGTTCAGATTTACCTACTTATGAACAGACAGTCAAAGATTTAGCCAATAAGTTTGTAGATTGGACATGGGAAAGATAATTATATCTTTTTTTCTGTTACTTAAAAAGGAGAAATTAAATTGCCTCATGTAGCATATGTTGATAAAGAATCAGGTAAAGAGTGGTTATCTGGGAGTAAAATATCCAGTATCATTAATAAACCTGAATTAAATATATGGCGAGGTGCGATAGGAAATAAAAAAGCCGATAAGATACTTAGTGACGCCAATAAAATAGGTCAAGAATTTCATGAGATTATACAGCAGTATTTAGAAGACTCATTTGTTGGACATGAAGTTTATAATGAAAAAGCATTAGAAATGGCTAATAAAGTATACGACTGGTGTAATAAGAATAAATTAAAAGTAATCACTTTAGAAAAAGAAGTAAAGCATCAAGAATTAAGATATAATGGCACATTAGATGGAGTAGTTAAGATAGAAGATCATCCTTATATTGTAGATTGGAAAACAAGCAATAGAATAGATAAAACAGTTGTTATACAATTATGTGCATATTTAATGGCATTAGACAGTATGATGTTCCCAGAGAAATTTCCAGTCAATGATGGATTAATTGTTAACATTAATAAGAAAACTTTAAAAGTAAAAGAGTTTTATTATCCTAACTTAAGACAATACAGTGATATTGTATTATCGTGTTTAAAACTATGGAATTTTATACAGGAGTAATAATGAACACTGCTCTGGGATATATAAAACAGGGGTTGTCTATTGTTCCGATACCTCATAAAGAAAAATCTCCTTCTATCCCCTGGAAGGAATATCAGAGCCGTATAGCAACAGAAGAAGAAGTAAAGTTGTGGTTTAAAGATAAGCAACAAAATGTAGGAATAGTTACTGGAGAAATATCAGGCATTACAGTAGTTGATGTAGATGTAGATAAAGGCGGTAGAGAATCAATAGTAAAGTTAGGTATATCATCTCCTATTACAGCTTTATCCTCTAGGGGATTTCACCTTTATTATAAGTATTGCCCCGATGATCGGATAAAGACTGTAGTAGGAGTATTACCTGGAATTGACATTAGATCAGAAGGTGGATTAATCGTAGCTCCGCCTTCTATTCATGCTAGTGGTAAAAGGTATATGTGGAGAGATACTCTACCATTTAATAAAAATAGATTACCTGAATTTCCACTAGATAAGTTTAATTTATTTACTACAGAAAGAACTTTAACAGGACGTATAAATAAACCTGGATGGGTTAGTGACGTATTAAATGACTTAAAAACTGGACAACGACATCAGCAGTTTTCAAAGATTATAGGTAAATTGAATAGTCAAGGATGGGAAACCTCTGAAATTTTAGCTCTTTTAACACCTCATGCTAAAGAATGTAATTTTAGTCTTATAGAATTAGAGAATCAAATTAAGAATATGTGCCTTAGATATTCAGATCAAAGGCCAGTTGGAGATAATTTGTCACCTACTGAATCAATAGAAGAATCTTATAGCGTATCAAATTTTTTGAGATTAGAAGATAAAGCGGAGTGGATTGTTGATAACATGATAGCTAATAACACAATAGGCTTTTTTTCGGGACTTCAGCAGTCTTGTAAAACATGGGTGTTGATGGATTTAGCTATTGAAAGTGCTATAACAGATGGAAGATGGCTAGGAAAATTCTCTACAAAAAAGTGTAAAGTATTGTATATAGATCAAGAAAGATTTAAAGGTGAAACAAAGAGGCGTTTTCAAGCTCTAATTAAAGCTAAAAATATTGGATTAAATGAACTAGATGAGAATTTAGTATTAAAATGTGGCACATCAATTCGTATTGATTTAACAAACTCTTTTAATGCTTTTAGAAAAGAATTAGAAAGAATTAAACCTAAATTAGTGCTAATTGACAGTATGGCTACATTTCATACTTCTGAAGATAGTAGCAGAACAGCTATGCAGAATGTGATGGAAAAGATAAAATCACTAAGAACTGAATTTGGCTGTACATTCATATTTATAGAGCATGAAAATAAAGGAGTCTATTGGAAAGAATCTGAAGGACAACCTCCCACTGCTGAAGATACTATAGGCTCTGTAGCTAAAACAAATGCTTCTGAAACAGTTTTTACATTCAGAAAAATTACTAAACAAAGTGTAATGATTTATCATACAAAATCAACAATGTGTACAGTAGGTGACGCATTTGTAGTTAAAGTAGAAGATACAAAAGAAGGAGTTAAAGTAAGTGCAGAACTTCCTGAAAAGGAATTAAAATGAATTGTGAAAAGTGTGGAAAAGAATTAAAAAGGAATGATTTTATCAGGGCAATATGTACTGGATGGTATCACGATCAGTATGAAAGTATAGCAGGAATAGAAGTATATGATATTTTAAGAATAGGCCATACAGACTGTAATAACCCTAAAAAATATCCTGAAGGCGGTGGTTTAAATGGCGATTAATGTAAAATGTTATCTAGCTTGTAAAATGACGGGTCTAAAAGCCTCTGAATTAACTGCAACAGTTGAAAGAGCCGAAAGAGCTTTTAAACAGTTTAATATAGTAGTAAGCAGCCCCTGGTACTGGGAAAAGTCCCATTATAAACCAACAGATGTAATAATGGCAAAACCTGGGGATCTAGGGAAATTTTGGAAAAGGGATAAAAAAGCTATAGAAGAAGCTCATATAGTTGTTGATTTAGACGGTGATAGATTTAGTAAAGGTACATCAGCAGAAACAGGTTTTCAAAGATATGGACTTATGCGTCCAGTAGTTTATATTGATACAGGTTATAGTAGTGTTCGTGTTCTTGAAGGTGACATGGTTGTACCTACCATTGAGGAGGCAGCTTCTTTGATTTCTCAAGTATGGGGAACAAGAATACAAAGAGTTTTATGGAGGCTAACGAATGTGTGGACTCCTAAAAAAGTGTGGAAAAGAATTGTAAGAGAGGTAATGGGATGGCGTTAATAATAGACATTTTATTTTGGCTAGGAAGTGCTTTTTTATTTTTAGCTTGTTCACTAAAATTAGGAATAAAATAATGACACCTGATTACTTTCTAGGATTTTTAATCGGATATGTTGTAGCGTGTATAATAAACATATTTTTAGGGTGGAAATAATGCCATATATAGAAATAGGTCGTCGTAAAGAATTAAATACCATAACTTTAGGACAGCTAAAGCCTGAAAATGCGGGAGAACTTAATTACTGTTTTACAAGGATAATTAGGAATTATATTGAACATAAAGGTGAAAAATATCAGCATTATAATGATATTATGGGAGCTTTATTAGGAGCTTTATTAGAAGATTATAGGAGACAAACTACTCCTTATGAAGATCAAGCTATAAAAAGAAACGGGGACTTACAATGAGTAGATATATTTTAGGAATATCAGGGAAAAGAGGTACAGGTAAAACGACTCTTGCTAACATACTTGAAGCAAAATATGGCTGGATGCAAATACCACTAGCTGCAAAACTAAAAGAAAAATGTAGAGAAGAATTTAAACTCAGTTATGCTCAAACAGATGGTAATTTAAAAGAGGTTATAACTGAATATAAAAAAACTCCTAGAGAAATAATGATTTCTGTGGGACAGTGGTATAGGTCTATTGATCCGTTTTTTTGGGTTAAAAGAGTATTTGAAAGTATGGATGATTATAAGAATCTTTATAAATTTGTTATTTCAGATATAAGATTTGTTAATGAGGCTGCTTATTTTCAAATGAATAATGCTTTTTTAGTCAGACTCGAAAGACATCAACATCTAAATATCTATAAAGAGCCTTTAAATGATGTGTCAGAGATTGATTTAGACCATTATCCAGATTTTGATTATATCATACCTGAGAATAGAAATATAGATATAAAAGACCTTGAATATTGGGCTGAAATAATAGATAAAGGAATTGAAAATGAAATTAAATCAAACATTGCCTTTAACTTGTAAAATAGTAATAGCATTGTTTTGTATTCTTTTATCTCCTTTGATTGGAGGTATACTTTTTACTTATGGGACAATTAAATTCTTCTATAGACTCTTTATTAACCCTTTGGGGCGTTGAATTAAAAATTAATGACTTAACATATAAACCAGTAAATGAAACTCTAGCATTTGACGTAGAAACAGATGGTACAGAACAACAAAACTTAGTAGGAGTAGCAGTTTATGACGGTAAAGTTATACATTATTACTCAAGAAGTTTTATAAATACCTGTAAAGATTATTTACAAACTAATTTATTAATCGGACATAATGTAAAACAAGATATTAAGTGGTTAGGATTAAAAGATTTTTACTGTGACACGATGTTAATGTCATATGTTATTAATCCTACAAGAATAAGTCATGGATTAAAGACTTTAGCTAAAGAGTACCTACAAAGAGAATGGCCTACTTATAAAGAAATGGTAGGTAAAGGCAAGCAATATAAAAGTTTAGATCAACAGCCTATTGTCACAGTAGCAAATTATTGTGGAGCGGATTCAGTAGCCACTTATGAACTATACAAATATTTTAGTGGTGAAATGACAGAAAAACAAGTTAATAGCCTTAATTTTGAAATAAAAATATCTAAAATCTTAAATGAGATGGAAGTTCAAGGTGTCGTAATTAATGCTGAGTATTTACGACAATTAGAAGTAGAGTTTGAGAAAGAATTAGGTGAAATTGAAGCTGTATTAAAAGTAGGACTTCCTAATTTGAATCTTAGATCACCTAAACAAGTTAAAAAGTGGCTTAATAATCAGGGTATAAATGCTGGTGCTACAAATAAAAGGACGCTGACAAATTTTATTGATAATCCAGTTATTCAAAAGTTGTTTAGGCATAGAGAACTATCTAAACTCAACAGTACTTATGTAAAAGGGATATTAAAACTTCCTACTTTACCAGTTATTCATACAACATTTAATCAAGTTTCTTTACATTCATCAGAAGATGACCTTAGAGGTTTAAGAACAGGAAGATTATCAAGTTCAAGTCCTAATTTACATAGCATACCAACAAGAACTGAAACTGGAGATAAATTAAGAAAGGTTTTTATTGCGCCTAAAGATAAATGGATATGTGCTATAGATTATAGCCAGATAGAATATAGATTATTAGCTCATTATACAAAAGAACCAATGCTAGTTAATTCATTTAGAAGAAATCAAGACGTTCATGAAGAAACAGGAAAAATGTTTGGTGTTGATCGCAAGATTGGAAAAACATTGAATTTTGCTTCCGTGTACGGTGCAAGAGAAAAGAAAATTGCTTATACTGCTGAAATATCTGAGGAAAAGGCAAAAGAACTTTTAGATCTTTATTGGAGAAAGTTGCCGTTCGTAAAAACATGGATGAACATAACAAAGAATATAGCTAAAGATAAAGGTTATATTGAAACAATTACTGGTAGGCAGATACCAATAGAGGGTTTAAAGAGTCTAGATAAATTTGATAGATTTTCAGCCGAAAGAAAGGCTATAAATTATTTAATTCAAGGAAGTGCAGCAGACATTATTAAATTAGCTATGATAGAAGTTAGAAAGCACGATTTATTACCTTGTTTACAGATACACGATGAATTATTATTCTATATAGATAAAAAGCAAGATATAGATAACATAAAGTTTTATATAAAGTATCTAATGGAAAATGTTATAAAACTTATAGTACCTTTAGTAGCTGATATTGGTCACGGAGAGTCTTGGCAAGACGCAAAAAAACATTGATAAATAAGCATTTTTATGATATACTTAAAAGAGGCATAAAATGGCTAAGCGTAGGTCAGATATATCAAAACTAGTGAGTAAATCGAGAGAAGTATGGCGTCAGTCTCTTAATTATCAAGAGGTTAAAAGAAATACTAGAATTGCAGGTAAATCTGGATGGTTTAACTGTCAGACTTGTGGAAGAGAAACAGAAAAGATACAGATAGATCATATTGAAGCCATCGGTAGACAACCTAACGACTTAAGAGAATTTGGAGAATGGCTTATAAAATTATTCTGTGGAACTGAGAATTTAGAAGGAATTTGTTCTGATTGTCACAGGATAAAAACTAAAGAAGATCGAAAGAGATTAAAATGAACCCTACACTAACAAACTATTTATTAAAAAGATACCAAGAAATGTATAGTCTGTATTATACTGTTACCAAGCCTTTTCATGCAATTAAATTTGGTTTTGAGTGTGGAGATGGATGGTTTTATATCTTACGGAATTTGTCTGAGAAAATATATCTTTATTTAATTAGAAAAGGTAAAAAGCATCTAGACTATTTTAAGGTTACTCAAGTAAAAGAAAAATATGGTTCTCTTAGATATTATTACTTTGGAGGAGATGAACAAATAAGTAAATGGGTAAATGAAGCTGAAAAAGCTAGTGAAACTATTTGTGAACAGTGCGGTTCTAAAGGTAAAACTCGAGGAAAAGGATGGTATACTACTTTATGTTTGAGACATTGGAAGGAGTATCAGAAAACACTGAAATAATGCCATTACCGTCTTATGAAAATCCCTGGCATATTGATTCAGAAAATCAAGACTCACCTGATATAGTGGATGATGACTAAATGGACATAAGTTATAAGCAAATTTTCTACATATTTTTAGTCATAGGGTTTATTTATATGCTGTTTAGTGTACTTGTAGTTACTTTATATGTACTTTTAGGATTTTAAAATGGAAAGATATTTAGCAATAGCATTTTGGTGTTTAATAATTATTATAGCCGAGGCAAGTAAATGGTGGGCTGTTAACATCATACTAAAATTACTAGGAGTCCAAAGATGACTGAAATTAGAGGCTTATTTTTAAGTGATGTTCATTCGCCAGATAACATTAAACTCGATAATATTTATAAATATGCTCATGATTTAAATCCCACACATATTATTTTTGGTGGCGATATTATTGACGCTAAAGGTATGTTTGGTGTTGATAGTATGGCTGCTGCTAGTTTTAATAACGATTGGTATGCCAGAGATTATACAGTTATAAAAGAAATAGTAGATTATTTACCTAAAGCTGATAATTTAGTATTTCTTGAAGGAAATCATGAACATAGATACACAAAACTGATGAATAAATTTCCTAAAGTATTCGGAGGACAGTTTAATTTTAAATCATGTTTACCTAAAGGAGCTAAATGGATTCCTTATGGAACATACGATTCAATTTATAGATTATCTGATACAATATTCCTTCATGGCGATGCCTATCCAGATGCTCACGCAAAGTATTACGCAAATGCTTATCCAGGATATAAAGTTGTTTATGGACATTTGCATCATTTTCAGGTATATTCAAATAGACGTGCTTTAATTCATGAAAAGCTTAATTATGCCTTAACAGCAGGTTGTTTATGTCACCTAGAACCTGAATGGAAGCAAGGTAAAGCTCATCAATGGCAAAACGGTTTTGTGTCATTTATTGGAGACAATAACACCCTGCATCTTTCTGCACACACCATTGAAAAAGGAGAGTTCTATGTTGGAACAAAGTGCTATAGGTGAATTTTTAAAATTTCCTTCAATAACAAGGCTTAATAGAGAAATGATCGTGACTGAAAAAATTGATGGAACAAATGCTCAGATCGTCATTACAGAAGATGGTCAATTAAAAGCTGGCAGTAGAACTAGATATATCACACCTCAAGATGATAACTTTGGATTTGCTAAATGGTGTGAACAAAATAAAGAAGAATTATTAAAATTAGGTGTTGGTAGATGGTATGGAGAATGGTGGGGATTAGGAATACAAAGAGGTTATGACCTTTTTGAGCGCAGGTTTTCTTTATTTCACACAAATGGAATAAAAGAACTTCCTAAATGCTGCAGTGTAGTTCCTATTTTAAAACAGTGCGACTTTGATACTACTGAAATTGATTTTGTTTTAAAGATTTTAAAAGAAGAAGGAAGTAGAGCAGCCCCAGGATTCATGAAACCAGAAGGTATTGTAATCTATCATACTGCTGGTAGATGTAGTTTTAAAGTCACACTTGAAGGAGATGAAGGTAAACATGGATGAACAACAACCAATTCATAGTTCCTATTACAACACAAATAGATTAGCCAGACAGTCTTTTGAGACTTTAGAAGGCTACCATAAAAGATTAGCAATGGAAAAGAAAATGATTAAAATGCACAAATATGGACAATTAATTAAAGCTCCAAAGGATCAAAAATGGTACAAAATACAAAAGAACCAAATACAAAAAGATACAAATGCGGATGCCTCTTAAAGAAGTCTAAAATATTTCCCAAAGGATATGTCTATGAGAAAGAATGTAAGTATCATAAAGAAAAGTTTAAAAGGCTTATTAAGACTATTAAAAATATCCTCAAAGAAGAAAAGAATTAGGCGTAAATACTATCCATTAGACATACTAAAGAAATTAGAACCCAGGAAAGAATTTACTGGTTATCACATACCTGTAAGTATTAAAGAAGATAAATCCAACCACTTACACTCAAATTGCTCTTATTGTAGATTAATGGGGAGGAAAAATAGTGAAAAATAAAAGATCTCGTCTTAAAAGACGTATAAAGAAATTAAGACTTCAAGTTAAGAACTTAACTAAAGCAAATAGTAATTTAATTGCTTCAAATAATGATTTAATTACAAAAATGAGCATTATTGGTGATGAAATTCAAGCCTTGAAAGGAGTTAAATAAAATGGCTTTTGGATCAGGAAAAAAAGAAAGTGAAAAGTACTGCTATAATTGTATGGCTATCTTGCCCACAAAACAGGTAGACGATACTGATGATTTTGGACATATTCAATCTTGTGCAATAAAAACAATGTGCTTAAGGTGTTTACAAGAAGTTAAACCTCCAGAGGAGGAGCAAGATGACAAAGATACAGGAAACTGAGCTAAAGCAGATGTCTAAAAGAGATTTAATAAGTGAAATCAAAGGTCTTTACGCATTTGTTGATTATTTAATGGAAGATAGGTATAAGTCATATCCTATATACTATTATTATCCTCCTTTTCATCCAGATATAACAGTAACTTCATCTTCAGATGTTAAATCCGATGGTACATCATGAAAATTAATATTAAGTCAAAGAAATTATGGTGGTATTTGTGGTATATTAATCTTGCTTTTGGTCTAATAGATGGTATATTATATGTTATTACAGGATTACCTATAGCTGGCATTTCTTCTGTTGTTTCATTCTTAGGTATGGCAGCTTCAAATTATATATTAAGTACTTTGGAGGATGAAAATGAAGTATAAATCTTACATGAAAAAGAAAGATACTCCGAGCAGAAAAGCTAGAAAGACAGGACGTAATATGGTATTTAATTATAACAAGTACGGTATTAGACAGGAGAAAAAGAATGAGCAATATTGATGAACAAGAATTTAATAGACGCATGGATTTTGCCAGATTTAGAACTGCACAGGCATGGTGTACAGAAGAAACAAAAGAAATAGTAATGATTCCACAATTAGCAGAAGCCTTTGCAAGAATACTTGTTGAAGAAATGTACTCACCAAAATTAGGCTGTGCAACAACAGAAGAAATTATAGACGAATTAAAAGCAAGAGTTGACTGTCATTATTCAACAATAGGAGGAAGTCATGTTGTGGGGAAATGAAGCATTACCAATAAACCTTAAGGGTAAAAATCATACGGATTATATTTGGCCTTTTAGTTATATTCCAAGAGCCTGGACATCATTTGCTGTACCCTGGAGACCAATTAAACTTTTAGGCAATCAGAAAAAGCGAATGATATCAACAAATACATTTAGTTATTATGGCATAGATCCAATTCCTCCTAAACCTAGAAAAGGCATAAATTGGTCAATTCAAGGTATAAAGTTAGCAGAATGGTTGCCAAATTTATCTTTATATTTTACAATGACAACACATTCTGGATGGCATTTTAGTATTGGAATACGCTATGATTCTGTCGATGATTATTACCAATTATTTAGACTAGCCGTAGTAAAAAAGAAATAAGGAGAATACAATGCCAATACGTAAGGGGTCGTCAAAAGAAGTAGTAAGTGCAAATATAAGTGAATTAGTCAGTAGTGGTAGAGATCAAAAACAAGCAGTTGCCATTGCTTTGTCAAATGCTCGTAAGTATGGCGGTAAGTTTCCGATGAAAACAAGAAGGAATAAGAAGAAATGACATTACATAGAGTCACTAGACTTGAAGTAAAGACAGCCTTATTAAAAAAAGCAACCAAACACATAGATGATGTAGTCAAAGTATTTAATACCTATGGCTGTTGTTCAAATGATAAGATCAGAGTATCATTTAACTTTCGTATAGATAAAAAAGGAAGAATAAAATGAAAAAACAAAAAGGAATAGGAAGAAATAATGCCTACTATAAAAGAAATTAAAGACCTACACAAATTAGTAATCCATTCTTCCAAGAATTTATCTAGTTATAGTGATGAATTGAAAGAAACACGATGGATCAATAAACTTTCAGATCTAAAACTAGAGAAAATCTGTAAGAATTGTTTTCCAAAATGGTCAAAAATCAAATAAGAGTCACTAGATAGGAACTAACTGCGTTGTTGAAATAATTATTTAGTTTATAAAAGCCCTATAAAAATGATATGTTAATTAGTATCAAATTTATAGGGTTTTTTGTAAATCGTCGTAGAATTGATTATACAGAAGGGTGGGAATACTTCCAGGCATCTTTAGGCCAGGGAGAGCGTTCTTCAGGCTCAAATCTGTCCATTTTTCTCATTGTTTCAAGCCATTCAATCTCATCTTTAGGCAACCAGCCTTGTTCTCTTAGGGTTTCATCGAGTTTATCTATCTTTTGATTATATGTTTGAATAGATTTATATTGCTTAAAAGATCTGTATAAACATATAAAATCTTGAGGGAAATTTGACACTTGAAGGAATATAACCAACAATAAAGGAATACTTACAAGTTGAATCATGAGTGTTCTCTATAATTATGAATCTCTATATGAGGCCAGTCTTTTATTGACTTCCAATTACCACCGCTCATGAGATTGAGTTTTTCACATATTTTAAGGAGAGGAAAGTATAAATCAGGAGTCCAAAAAATCTTACCTGTAGTTTTACTTGTTACAGCTACATCAATAGCTTTTGCAGGATAGTAATTGTGTGGAGAAAGAACATTAAATCCATCACAATTTGTAACAATTTTAGAGGAATCAACACGAACGATCTTGCCGTCTTTATTAAAAGTGCGTCCCTGTTTAAATAATTCTTTTTGTTCTTCAGGAAGTCTATGTGTACAAGTCAATTTTAAAGTAAATCCATGTTGTAGGATTTCAAACATCTCTATAATCTTAGGCCATGCTTTTTGTAATTCAAGAACTGTATCTTCTATCTTTCTAGAAGGCATAAAATTACCTTTTTAGTATTAATTGTACAATTATTCCAAGAACTGCTGAAAGACTTGAAGCTGCTGTAATATACACACCTTTTTTAACCCAAGCCATATCTGTCTTTAAAATTGTAACTGTTTCTATGAGATTGTCTAAACATTTTTTAGTCATAGTTATTCCATTGGATTCATTTCATTCCCGTATTTAGGAATTATGTGTGATTTCTTTTTTAACATATTGCCCTTATTTTTTAAACCATATAAGATAGCAGCACGACGTGCTTTATCTTCGTCATAGCCTTTTAAATCAACTAATCGTCTAGTATCTTCATTTTCATTACCTGTAAATCTAAAGTATGTTTGATCGCTCATATTAACTTACCTTTTATGTTATTTGCCCAAAGTCTTTTTTAGTCTTTCGTATGTTGATTTTCTAGCCTCTTGTACTCCAGATCCAAGAATAGGCGTGGCAGGATCAAGAGCCATAGAGAAACCTCTTGTTCCTTGTTTTATCGCTGGCTGTAGCCAAGATTTACCAATATCCGTTAAAGCACTTAGATTAGGCCTTCCTTTTAAATTTTCGGCTGCAAATTTAGTTTCCATTTTTTGCGTAAATTTACTTGCCTTAGGGTACATTTGTTGAAAAGTTTTACTTAATTTAGTAGACATATGTTGTAACAACGATTCTTCCGTAGGAGTTAAAGCTACGTCAAATGCCTTAGTTTCGAGGAGACTAATTGCTTCTTGAACTTGTTGTGCAGTTAATCCTCCTTTGTCACTTAAGATCTTAAATACACTTCCTACTCTTGAAGCAACTATTGGATTAATACCTGTGTTATTTGTTATAATACCTTTAGGACTTATTTGTAAAGAACCGCCTTCAACAGCACCTTCAGCACTTTTTCGTAAGGTTTCACGTAAAGGCTTCATAGAACTAGGCGTTAGCCATTGACCTGAAAGAGCAGCTTTTCTAGCCTCTCCTAACTTCTCTATACTTGTACCAAATAATGTTTCATAAGGTTTAGCTGCAACAACTTCAGCAGCTTTAGCAGCTGCTCTACCAGCCTTGCTTCCCTGTGCTTCTGTTAATTTAGCAACTAGGCCAGCAGTTTTACCAAGAACAGCCCGTGTTGGAATCTTTACTGCTCCTCCAACAAGCCAATTCATAGGATTAGCTAGGTACTTTCCACTATAAAATCCAATTTTTGAATCTTCAGGAGCTACAGCACCAGGTTGTGCAGCTTGTAGAGCCTTATTTAAATCATGATGTTCGGCGTATGTACCAATTCCTTGACCTACAGCTTCTCCAGCTTCATCAGCAGTTTTAAGAGCCTCTAAAGCTGCTCTAAGAGGCATAGACATTGTGCCCATAGCAGGAATATCAGGCATTATTAATTCTTTAACTACTCTAAGAGGCTTAGACATTGTGCCTTTATCAGGCATCACTAATTTGCTAACTGCTTCTTTTATATTACCTATTATAGAAGGATCTTTTTTAAACTGTTTAAATTCATTAGGATCAAAGTCTAAAGAACTTATTTCTTTAAATTTCTTAAATTCATCGATATTAAAGTCAGGCATAATTAATAACCCTCTTTTTGTAGCTGTTTGTAAATATCTACTTTATCCCAAGTAGGATTTTCTTTTAACAGCTGCATATATCGAGTCTTTGTCTTATTTACGCTCTGTTCTCCTTCTAAAAGAGACTTTTTCTTATCTTGTAATGTATTATGTGTAGGTGTACTTTGTTCTTCTTCAGGCGGTAAAGTACTTCCTGCAGTTACCATTAAACTAATTATGTTATCATGCACATATTGAGGAAAGGTTTCATCAGTTAATTGTCCTGTTTGGAATAGCTTATTTGCTTGTACTAATACTGCGTCTGACTCTTGTTTTAGCCGTCGCAAAGTTTTTAACTTAGCTACTCGTACAGCAGGAGAGTTGAAAGTTCTTGGCAATAATCTATTTGCGTATTGCCCTTCATGTTCAGCAATATTACCTACATCTTTAGAAATATATTTATATAAAGCCCGTCCATATGTATCTGTGGCCTGTTCATACTGAATAACCTCTGGATCTCCGCCAGCCCATCCTTGAGCAAGATTTTGTGCAAGTTGTCTAGCAGTCCCAAAACCTGTCTTAGGCATCTTAGGTACAATTCTTTCAATTTCACCTATAATATTTTCTACTCCACCTTTTTGTATCTGCTGTGAAAGCACTGTTCCTGATGTATGAGCAGTTTTAGGTAAAACTCTTCCTTCGCCACCTGTCGATTGTGTAGAAGGTATTTGAGGGGTAGTTGGAGGTATAGTTCCAGGCACAGAAAATATCTGTTCAGCTATACTTTTTGGAGATGCTTGACCTTGACCATAAGGACTTGCCGGAGACACTGGTTGTCCAGCATTAGGTACAGTCTGTATTGGTTGATTAGCTGGTAATTCAGATTGAAATAACATACGTCCAGAGCGTCCTTCTAGCATAGCTTCTTCAACTTGACTGGTTTTAGGATTGTAACGTGCGCCTACCCAAGTATAATATGGTCTATCACCTTTTTGTAATTCTGCAACTTTTCTCATAAATTCTGCTTTTCTAAAAGCTAAATCTTGTTCTGCTTGTTCCTGTTCTATTTTATGTTTATTTACTTGTTCTGCAAGAGTAAAGCCTTTTTCTGCTCCACTAAGAGCAGCTTGAGCAGTTGCTCCAGAACCAAGTCCTTTTCTAGCTGCTAAAAGTTGTTCAAATGTAGGTAAATTAAAATCAGCCATTACACAATCCTCCTTTGTAATTTGTTCCATTCATCTAATGACAAATTAGGAGAAAGAGTTGTACTCTTAGGAGTTGAAGATCCTTGACCTATATTTGAAAGTCCATAGGTCATCATTCCAGTACCTAAACCTGTAAGACTATCTAATAAAGCCTGTCTATTCTGTGCATTTGTAGTCTCAGCAGCTTGCTGCGCTCCTATTTGTGCACCCATGAGACTTGTGATACTTTGTCCTGCTGTCTGTTCAATACCAAGAAGGGAGTTAGCCTCATTAATTAAATCTGTCCTACCTGTATCGTATAACTTTAATAGTGTATCTTTATCAATACCTAGTCTATCAGAAATAAGTTGTTGATCTAAATTTTGTGCTTGAGTTTTAGCCTGATTTATAGCATTTTGTTGTTGTAAAGCAATCTCTTGTTCACCTTGAGCAATCTGTCCAACAGCCTGTTGGCCAAGTTCTTGTGATCCTCTAACTGCTGCACCTCTTTGTAATCCTCCAGTTGCAGCCATTTGTTCTCTTAGCTGTTTTTGTAGCTCAGGTTGCGCTCCAAGAACTCTTGATCTAAGAATATCACTAAGTTGTTGACCTTGTACTTGAGTATCTTTTCCAATATCTTGTAAAAATTGTTGGGAGCTTTGTCTAGCTTGGGCTTGAGAGGCTTCTGTAGAAGCACCTATATCTTTTTTATATTGTTCACCCATTTGAGTACTTTCAGGCCTAACAGATGTAGCTATACCTTTCTGTCTTTCTGCACCTGCTTTAATCTCATTAATTAAAGGTGTATAATCTGGGGTACTGACACTTTTTTTCTTTCCAAATATCTGTGTTCCTGCTGCTATTCCTGCTCCTATTGCTGGTACAACCCATGCTGGCATAATAGTCTCCTTAACTTAATAAAATTCTTTTCCATCCTTCAGAAAATTTAGCATATAAATAAAAATTTGAACCGTCTTTTACTAACTCAATATCTCCAATTACTCCATCTGTAGCACTAGGTATAGATGATTTAAGATCATGAGAATGACTTACTTCAAATATATCTTCAAAATTCTGTTGAATTACTGATGAATGATCCTTAAGATCCGCATCATTTTTAGAAGGAGGACTAACGCTAAGTCTTTGGTTAGTTCTAGCCATTATCTTAAATCTCCTTCTCTAATATATACTTCTGCTTTTATAGCTTGAATCTCAGCAGGTGCAGCTGTATTTTCATGTATTCTAACTATAATTGTATTACCTGCTGTTACTTGACCTAAATCGAACTTAGTAACAAATTTCTTTATAAATCTTAAATCATCTGTTGAAGTTGTATATGTAGTTAATCCTGTTTCTGGATCATACAACGGTATATATGTAGCTCCATTATCATAAGAAGCATAGACTGTATAAACTGCACCAGTATTTTTACCAACTAAATACAACTTTTTAAGAATTTTAGTTTTTTCAAGAGTTGGAAATTCAGCATCTTTTGTAAAATCAAATGCCTTAGTTCTAATATCCATTTCTATTGCTATTCCTCTATCTGTATTACTTTGTAAAAACTTAACTAATTTACCTGCTGTTGATAAACCATAGTATGCGTCATTAAAGAATAAAGACATTGTATTAGCATTGACACCTTCATATATCTTCCAAGTATTATCTTCATCAAGTACTAGCATCAGATTATTATAGGTATTGTCAATATTAAAAAATAAAGAAGCTACTCTAATATTTTGACCTCCACTAGATATAAACCAATTAATTGTAAAAGCAAATACTTCAGGAACATGATTTGCTGTAGAAGTTAGTATAGCTTGCCATTGAACATATCTGTTAACAGGAACACCTGGAAAATCCCCATTAACAACTGTATACCATGTAGCTCCAGGTAATCCACCAGTTGTAGAAGCAGATCTCATTTTTAAAACTAAAGTCCCGCCATTAGTTACTGAATCTATTTGAGTTATATCCCATCCTGAATTAGTTGTTCTAGTGTCAATAATTGAAGAAATTAGATTAGACACTAAAGTCCAATCTAGTATTGCTTGAGAAACTATAGGAGTTGTAGCATTTGTAACATCTGTATTTAAGATAATCTGAATCTTTGAATAACGTCTAACTACTACTGAGCCTAAAACTACAAATCCATCTGGAAAAGTTACACCATCAGCAGATGTAGCGATCTTAACTGTTGTATCTGCTGGAATAGAAGATACCATAGATAACAGATTAAAAACAGTTATATCAGTCGTATGGTCTAATACTTCACTATTCCATTCAGCTTGAGTTAAAAATCTTAATTCAGGTGCTGAATAAGTCGGAACAAAAACATTATCTGTAGTAGTTAAATTTATAATTATACGCCAGTATCTTACACTTCCTATTGCTAGCGTATGTGGGCCATTTCCATTAAAGACTGTTCCATCATTATCAGTCCAGGTAAAATTATCTGAACTACGCTGGACTTTAATTGTTCGAGTTGTATTAGCAGGAGTACTTCCTAAAGCTCTTAATGTTGCAGCTTTAGCTGCTAGTGAGTAAGTATCTAAAGAAATGGAAGTCCATTGTCCTGAACCAGCTATTCTTGTATAAGTAAAAGTAAATCCCCAACCTAAAGCCTGTATATTAAGAGGAGTCCAAGATGACCCACTAATACCTGAATTTTTATATTTTAGTTGTAAAAGACTTGAATTAGACGTAGATGAAGAAGTAAATATAGAGTTACTTCCAGAAGTAACGTCATATTGACTAAATCCTATCCATAATATTTGATTTGCATAACAACTAACAGATGAATTAAATATTATTTGTGTGCCACTAGAAAATGTAGTATAACTTTGTACAGGTTTTTCTTGCAATAATATTCCTGGAACTCCTGCATTATCAGTCCATATAGCAAGTTTTCCAATAAATGTACCTGAGGGGATGTCACAGGTTAATCTAAGAGACAACTGTGATAAAATACCAGCTCTAGGAACTACTATTTGTTGGGCTACTAAGTAGTGTGTATTTATTCCATACCTCGTGCTACCTATGCCATTTGTACCATTAAAAGCAGCAGTAGAATTTAGAGTTATATTTGATCCAGACTGTATACAGCCATTAAAAGAACCAGATGAAACATCCGGCATAAATCTTGTAGGAACTTTTATTGTTCCAGATCCATCTTCTGTAACTAAATTATCCTTAACAAGACCATTAGTCCAATCTACATAAGTTTGCCAAGATCTTTCTGGATTTGGCGTTGTTACTTCTCCTGGATATGACGTTAAATCAATTCCTGGAGAAGCAGTACCAGCTTGAAAATCTGTTTGATTTGTTTGAGAAGCTCTACCTTTTACAAGTACAGCTTGTTGAATATTAAAATTAAGCGTATCTTCAATAGGATCACTCAAATAATCAATGCTACTACCATTATACTGATAAATTCCTTTATCACTAAGCCATACAAGCGTAGGAACGCCGTCAATTACACGAATCTGAATAGATCTACAATCTACACATCCAATAGATGAAGGAATTGGAGAATAAGAGAATTGATCTGGCGATTTACCAAGTATTTGACCCATACTATTTCTACTAAATACTATAGGTCTACCTTGATATATAACTAGACCAGTTATAAAATCTTTTGTATTACAAACAATGAAATTAGAGGATTGAACTATATCGGGTGTACCTGCATCACTATACCAAACTGTAGAAGGATCTCCTGAAATACCAGCCAACCATACTCTATCATCATGTGTCACAATTAAAGAGAAATTAGGCGGTAAACTATTGTCTATAGGTATAGGAGAAGTACCTAAAGCAGCAGTATCAGCAAAAGTTGCAGTAGTATTGTCACTAATAGAACCAACAAGCAAGTAATTTCCATCGTTATCATCCCTGTATATTTTTCTAGTTGTAACGCCATATCCACCTATAGGCACAGCAGTTAAATTGACTGTATTATTAGGATTTACAACTGTTCTAACTGCTGAAGAAGTACTACCATTTGATTCTTCTACGCCATAATATAAATAAGTTACTTTATAAGTGTGAGATCCAGCAGGAACATTACCACCAGCACTATCAGCAGCAAAAGTTACAGCAGAACCAGGAATCTGACACCCCATAACTTTAGTTCTAGGAGCAGTATAAGTTACACCGCCATAAGAGGTAACTCTGTCATATACTTGAGGACTATTCACACCATTACCAAAGTATACTCTATCTGCATAAAGATCAAACTCAAAATTAGACGTTGCTGAATATCCAGAGTTCACGTTATTAAATACTTGATCTCCTGAAGTATAAGACAATCTTCCACCTTCAGCAACTAAAAGATGATGTACTCCATCTGAGAATATAGCCTCAAACTGATCTTTAATTGTAGAAGTAAGAGAAGAAGGGTTATAATCAACTCCTCCGCCTCTTTTTGTGATAGCTCCTCTATCTGAAGTATCAAAGTTCTTACTTCCTTCAGTAAAATCTACTTCTCTAACAAATATACTTGAAGCAGGATATTTAGTATTTAACGTGCCCCATTTACTTGTAGGAATTGATACAGTAACTCGTTTCATTATTTTATACCTTGTAAATATAAAGTTGCTTTTGAACAAAAGATAACATCTTCTATAACACTTAATTTTGTATTACAAATACCACATAATAATCCTCTTACTTTTCCTGTCAAATGATTATGATCTACAACTAGAGTTTTAGTGAGGTCATTCTGATGTCTTGCACATATAAGGCATTTTCCATTCTGTCTTAAAAACATTTCATTCCATTGTTCTTTTGAAAGGCCATATCTAAGTCTTAAATGTTCTATTTTTCTACACTCAGGATGTCTTTCTCTGTATTTCTTTGTCTTTTTAGTGTGATAGTGTGGATCTAAAGCTACTTTTTGTTTAATTAACTCTTTCCATCTTTCTTTATGGTCTTGATAGTACTTTTTATGGTATTCTTCAGCATTAAAAGGAATATTAACTGTAACTTTTTTCATGTTTAAAACACCTGTTGTGCTGGCCTTCGTGTAATTTCAAACCATGTGGCTAATCTAAGAGTGTCTCCTAACGCTTTATTTGTTAATCCCTTTTTAAAGTATTCAGACATAAAAACTGAATCTAATAGTGGAGATATTACATCAATAAATGATATACTAACTCCTGAAGTAACTGACTCATTTAAAACCTTTATTAAATCAAGTACTATAGTTATATCAGATACTGACATTGCTTCAGAAGTTGCTCTAATAACTTTTCTTCGAGGCCCAAACATCCTATTATTATACATTACAGTATTGTACTGAACTGAACCATATCTATCTAATTGAAAACTAGAAGGATCAGTTACTGACAATGCATCAACAAATGGATATTTATTTACTAAGTTATTTAGAACAGAAAGAAGCGACAATACCTCAGTCTTTGTTAAATTTTCTGAAAATCCACCAAGATTTGAACTTAACGTGGATGAATCAGATAAATTTAAAGACAAAGAATTAGCATTATATTCTTGAACGTCATATTCTACTCTATTATACAAAGGCATAAAACCTCTTAGGCAACTTGAAGTACTAATTGACCTGTTACACTTTTAGATCCAGAACCTGTAAAAGCACTTCCAGAGATAGATGCTGTTAGTGTTATAGTAGAAGATGAAGGATTTGAATACACTGTACCAACAACAGGAGTTCCATTATCAACTGCTGCAACTACATTCTGTTGATAAAGTGTAGCAACTGCTGAATAAGGCAATGTAAAGGTAGTAGTTGTTGAATTACTTGTTCCAGCTATTGAAAAACTTAAATAAATAAGTTTTCCTATTCTTTTATACCAGATCTGTCTAATTGAATAACCTGACCATCCAACTATTGTTGAAGTTGCTGAATAATCAACCCATGATGTAGTATCTGTCCAAACATCACCATTAGATCCAACAAACATAGAATTTATATCTGAAGAATTAAGTCCTCCAGTGACTCTTAAGTCTGTAGCAGCAGCAGAAGTTACTTTTGGAGTAATTATTTTATTTACAGTTTTAATGTCACCTGCATTAACATTTATATCTGTAGATCCTAATCCGAGTCTATCACTAATATTCTGTTCAATAGCTTTAACTTCATCCTTTAAAGCATTATGATGTGCAGCAATAATATTATGATACACAGCAGTCAAATCTGAATGACTAACATTAGTTGAACCATCAGCACCACGAGTACAACCTAAAAATTGTGTCCCATTTGTACTTGTATACTTTATAATCTCTGTATCTATTGTTATATAACCAGCCGTAGGAAATCCTGTGGTACTATTGACTGTAATAGTTGTTACACTGTCATTTATAGTTCCATTAAGAGTACAAGCTAAGTTATTTACTGCTATACTTAAATCAGCGTCAGTTGAGACGCCTGTCGGAAAGACTGACATTGTATCCTCCTATTAGGATAGAGTAATTTCCCAGGTTATTGCGAGCGTATCGCCAGCTGCTTTATTTATGACACTAAAGACTTGACGAGCAAAAAGAGTACCAACTGTTGAAGCAGAGAATAATCCAGCTTCAGTTATCGCTCCTGTATCAACTCCTGGGCCAAAACTAGCAATATTTTGCCACACATTAAGTGCAGAAGTAAGAACTCCAGCAACTCTTGTAGCCAATTCAGTCTGAAGTGTCGTATCACCAATAGCAGCAGGATTTGTTCCTTCACCTAACGCTATATACCGCATAAAATAGTCTGACTGAGTTGCAGCTGTTAGCCATGTAGCTAAGTAGTTTTTACCAGCCGTGACAACTAAATTCTTAACTTCCCTTTGATCTTTCAACTGTCCATTTTCATCGTACAGCTTAAGATCAATATGTCCTGTAACTTTAATCATTTCTTCCATTGTATTCTCCTTTTAAATTAGGTTAGTGGTGGAAAATTCCACCCACCACCTGTATTAAATTGTTGTTTACTTTCAATATCTAACTTAAATCTTTGATCTCCAGATTGTTTCTTTTCCCATCTACGAGCTTCCCTAATATAGTTTGAATAAAGTTGAGCCTGTTCTAAAGCCAGATCTTGTTCTTTTTCTTTTTTCCACGCCTTCCATAAAACATAAGCCTCTATACCTTCACTAAGGCTATCATCTGTATTTAATGACTCTGTTGCTACAGTAATAGGCATAGGCTTACATTTGAAGAACATTTGTACAGTATAAACTGCATCAGGTACTGGAGAAAGCCATACTTCTTTATTCCATATAAAGTATTTATATGGTGTATTTAAACTATCAGTATTTGTAGACAAAAAGTTTACTTTCTCTTGAACTATCTTCTCTAAATTTGTTGGTTGTAGTCTATGCCAGTTATCTGTGCCATCTGAATTAAGCTTATTTAAAAGTAAAGCTCTTGAGCTTAACCAGTTTGAAGGCAAAGGATAGTTTGCTCTAGATACCTGTGTAGACATCGTAGCAGAGGCTTCTAAAAGTCTAATTCTATTATGAAAGTCTAATTCAGCTTCATTGATTAGGTCAAGAAGTTCAGCATCTGACCAGAATGTACCTATTGTTTCTAGCAGTTGTCGTCTTACTTTATTTATAATTGTTTGAGCTATCATTTTTAACCTCTTATGGAGCTACATCTACTAAAGTTGGTGTAGTGTATCTTGCTGTAATATAATCAATTGAAGCTCTAGCTATTTTTGTTCCTGTAAAGTCTATTGAAAATTGAATAAATTGACCACTTAAAGAAATACTAGCACCAGGAACTAAAGCACTTCCAAAACTTCCCATTACATTAGAGTCATCTGATGTACGACACTTAACAACTACAGTTGTATCCACTGGAGTGCTTCTTACTAGATTAAATGAGTCCCATTGTTGTCCAGCAATACAGGAATCAAAGATATTTGTTTCATAATGTGCTATTGTTTTATACTTTCCTATACTAAATATAGGTGTTTCAGTTCCATCACCTAAATTATAACGAAAATCTACGTTTTCCTGGGATAACACACTTGTATATATATTAAATTCATCAATTTGTCCAATAAATCCCCAAGCTGTATCTATTATAGCACCTAGTTTAAAATCATTTGTTGTTGGGATAATAGAAGTTTCTACTAGCCCATCATAATAGATGCTATTTGTTAGTAACACTCCATCTAAATAAAATTTTACTCCTGCTGCAACTCCACTTCCATCGTAAGTTATTACAAGATGTTGCCAAATACCTGTAGTAACTTTACTATCAGTATATACCTGAAGATAATTAGATCCATCTCCAATAAGTCTAAAAGTAAGGTAATCTTCCTGTATTCCACACCACCAACCCTTTACGTCAGTAGCGTTATAGTTTCCTGCTAGTGTTACATCATAACCAGCAGTATGATTTTGCCAACATTCGATACTAAAAGGTTGATTCCATTCAAAAGCAGCTATATCTCCACCTGTTATGTAGTCTAAGGCTTCATATTCTCCAGGCCATGAAAGTGCACCATTTAATTTTCCTGCTATAAATTGAATTGGATTATACCCCTCTACTGTAACAATTGTTCCATTTCTTTCATTTATAGACTTATCTACAACAATAGAACCTTCAGTTTCATTTAAATGCCATGTTAAATAGGCATTTGATACTAATGTTGATTTTGGACAAATAACAGCTGCAGCACCTGTTCCTACTACTTCAGTATCTTCTCCTAAAATACCTTTATTCCAATCGGTGGATGTATTCCAAATAAGACGATTATTTGAGATATCTATATACTCATCAATATGATTTATCATAATTCTGTCACCTGTACATCTGTCGTACCTGACGCTTTACGAGCAGTTATAATTCCATAGTATTTATCTATCTCTAAAACTGTGTTTCCTACAAGTCTATATGTATAATCTGTATCTGAAGCTGTAGATCCAAACTTTAAAAATAAAGTGCCTGTTTCATTATGAATAATAGCCATCATTCTACTGACATTAGATGCTAGTAGGGTAGTAGCAGAAGAAGGAACAACAACTACTCTAGTAACTGTGGCTGTTCCTACAGTTGTTGAAGGTAAGCTACTTACTGCTACAGTACCGCTAACTGGTACAGCAGTTGCTCTTAATTGAGCATCTGTTAAAGGGCCTGTAACTGCAACACTTCCAGATATAGTTACTGTACCTGAAACTGGCTGTGTAGCAGGAAAGTTGCTGACACTAACAGATCCATCTACTGTTAGTGACCCACCATTATCATTAACTGGTTGAACAATAGGAAGATTATTAACTGCAACTGTTCCAGTTATAGGAGGTAAAGAAGTTACTGTGACATCAGGTATAGCCACTACTGTGACATCTGGCATACTATTGACATCAACTGGAACTATCTGATCTACTTCAACTATCTTTGAAAAGTTTTGAGCCATACACTATCCAAATTAGGTGTTTTTATCTTGTGGTTATCGCTTCCACATCAATCGTGTTTTACCTCTTAGACCTTAGCCTTTGAGGGACAATTAAGAACCTAATACATAGAGTCTGTAATTAGGTGCTGCATTGACATATTTGAGCCATATTTGGGTAACTGTAGTTTGTAAGTCCCAAGATAAGGACTGTCCAGGAAGAAGTGATCCATGAACATTAACTCCATCCCAACTTAAACTGATCGTTTTATTTCCAGAAGTTTCGTCATTTATGAGAGTCAGGTTATTTGCATGAAAATGAAAATTAACTTGAACATAAGATGATGTTAAAGCATCTGTAGATTGATCGTGATAAATAGCATTTGCACCTTGACCTACTGCTCCTGCTGTTTGCAGGCCATTTACGGTCTTTTGTGCATTAGATCCAGTGCCTGAAATTGTACATTCATATTTATTAGTTCCACCAGTTAGATTTGCACCGCTCTTTAAAAGATTAACAGCATCAGAAGTAGCAAGAGTTATTGAATTTCCTGCAATACCTGAGGTTGCAGCAACTATATTAACAGTATTAGTAGAAGCAGTTGAATTTACCTCTGTTAAAGCAGTAACAGCTGATGCAATGCTTGTAGCAGTACTGTCATTTGAAACAGTTGCATTATAATCTGTTGATTCAGTTAAGATATGCCCTGCAACTGTTACTGTAGAGGCATTAATACCACCAGACAACTGAACTAGAGTTAATCCAGCTCCAGTCTTAGACATTGTTATAGAGTTACCAGCAGTTCCAGCCGTATGAGCTACAACTGCAACTACTGTTCCATTGTCTGTTGCATCTACAGAAGAAAGATTATCAATTAAAGTGGTAAGATCTGCAATTACTTGAAATTCACCAGCACCAGGAGCACCAGAAACTTTAGTAAAAGTATTTCCATCTACAGTAATAGTAGAAGCATTTAGACCGCCACTTAAAGAGTGTTGAACTTCAGGAAGTATATTTCCTGGAGTAGTTTCAACTACATCAATATTTGTAGCTGAACTAAGCAAAGTAACTACATCAGATGTTGAAGGAGTCGCTCCTCCACCAGTTAAAAGTGTTGTAGAATAAACAACTAAAGGTTGATCTGATGTCCTTAAAACTGTATCTATATGTGTTGAAGGTGTAGCTACAAAAAGAGCCTGAAGATCAGTAGATGTTGCTGAAGATCCACCTATATCAATTACGATAACTCCAGCCGTATCTACGTAAGAAAGACCTCCAGAAAGAGTATCTTTTACTTCAATAGAATAGCTATTTCCGCCAGTTCCATAAGTCTTAGCTACATATAAAATACCTGTATCTTCCCATGTAGCTTTACCAACACCACCTATATTAATTACTACATCTGTACCATCTGTATAAGCAAGTCCTGGAGTAACATCAATAAGAAAAGTATCAACTATTTCTACTGATAGGCTATTTCCAGCTGGCCCTGCTGTTTTAGCTGTATAAGTAAGTCCTTGTGAAAGTAAAGACGCTTTTACTGCATTATCTGGAGTACCAAATGTAACAGTTCCAGCAGCTTTTGTTAAATGCAATTGAGCATAGTTACTTACAACAATTGATCCACTAGCTTTTATTCCATTAAAATCAGCAGAAGCATCTAAAGCTGCTTTAATTTGAGTAGCTGTAGATACTCCATTCTCAATTTGAACATTAACATTACCGTCAACTACTGTGACAACTTCAGCACCAGCTGTTGCACCTATAGTGAAAGTAATTGTCTTACCATTATAAACAGCAGTATTTGAATCTGTACTAAAAGTTAAGTCTTGAACAATTACTGAACCAGGAGTAGCATCTAAACCACCAACTAAATTTATAAAACTCAAAGCAGAAGCTACATTTTGAGATACGCTCAAAGCAGCACCGGCACTAACAACTGCAACTAGCGCATCTGCTGCACCCTCTGCTGCAACAGCAGCTTTAATTGCTGAAGCAGTAGTAACTCCATCTACAAATCTAATAGTAATATCATTTGTAGCTACTGACACTAAAAGTGATCCTGATGTATATTTAATTCTGATACTATTACCAGCAGCACCAGCAGTTTTAGCTGTATATTTGAGTGTGCCAATAATCTGTGACGCTGCAATAGCTGTAGTAACACCATTAGCAATAAGGGCATTTTTACAGGTAACTTGAGGATTTGATCCTGTACCTGATATAGTCACTGAAACTAAATACATAGCGTCTAAATTTGCATCTAAAGCAGTTTTTATTTGCGTAGCAGTTGTCACACCGCTCACAATATTAACATTAATTGTACTATCACTAACAGATACTGATAAACTATCGCTATTGATATAGTTTATTACTATATCATCACCTAGTTGTTTACAGGTATATGTTAAATCCTGAATTATCTTACTACCTAAAGTTATAGGCATCTTATTTCTCCTCTTTTATAGAACTTTTAAATGGTTTTTCCATTTCGTCTGGTTTTAAAACTTTCATGCGTTTTCTCATTTCACTTGCTGGCATATCTTTAAAATCTTGGAAATGCCTATCCGAATACGCCATTCCTACTTTTCTAAAAGTGACTGCGTTATCTCCTAAAGAAATAACTTCTACTGGAATAATAACTTCGCCAGTTTGACCCATCTTTACATCTGAGTCAAGTTCATTAGCTGGCAATGTAAATTCAAATACTGGTACAGTAGCCTCTTGATTCTCGTTATTGTCCATATTCATATTATTCATTATTTGACCTCTAATTTTTCCTGGATCTTCATAATTCTTTTAGCATCTTTCATGCGAGGACAAGGTAATTCATCTAAAGCCTCATTTAGACGCTTAAAAACTAAATCTTTAATATCCATTGCTTCCAATTCTTCTAAAGACACAGTAACTGATACTTCATTAGCTCCAATTATAGGAGTAATACTCTTTGTATCACTTTTTTGTTCAGAATTTTTATTATCTGCTGTTTCAATACCGTTTCGTCTTAATAAATCTTGTGTTACATCATGTCCTGGATCTTTAATAGCATTTACTAAACCAGATGAAGGATTATTTTCACCTTTACAGTCTAAACAGCACTTTACTCCATTTACGTCTATTAATTCTTGTTTACATATTTTACAAAATCCCATACCTGAGAGTATTTTCATTTCAGTCATTAGAATTTCCCTTTCAGCTGCTCACGATGGCGATGTATGTCTATAAGATCTTTGTATCTAAAATAATTTTCTACTGGTTTACCTGCTTTTTTAGCCGATTCTATTTCACCTAATTTACGAGCTTCTATTAATTCTCTTGAAATAGGATCAAGTTCTAATTTCATAGGTGCAAAATAATTGAGAGTTGTTCTAAACACTTTCTCAGCTTTTCTTTTGTCAATTAAGCCTTTTTCTAACAGAATTTTTAGCACCCTTCTCCAACCACCATGTCTAATTCTACCTGAAAATGGATTGTACTTGGAATGTTCATCCACATAATTCTTATCTACGCCACATATTTCTTCATACTCACCATTACGATGTAACCACACACCTGCTGGTTTAGAATCGTCATCCCCACAAAAAATATGTAAATTTTTATTCAATATCTTTAAATTTCTTTGAAAGTCTCCAGCTAACATTTTAGTCCTTTCTGTTAGTCTTTTATCCTGCCCTCCTATCAAAGGACAGAAGAGCAAGGAAAAGACTAATCTTAAGCAGCAGCCGAAGCAGCATAAACTTCAATACCACGAGTGGCATCAAGAGTTTTAGCAGCTGTCATGAATTTCCATCCAAGAGTCGTGAACATTTCGAGAGGATCTGCAACACTACCAGCAGGTTGACGAATTGTTTTAACTCCATTTCCTGACAATTCAGAAATACCATAGCAACCTTTACCAAATATAAAGTTACGATAGGTTACAACTGAACCAGCACCTACGCCAGTCCCGATATTTTGAGACATGACTAGACGAATACCATACAATTTACCAATTTCACCATTGTCTGCTTTTTCAGGGCGAGTGTATTTCGCTAAGTCAATAAACGAACCAGTCGCATTTTCTGAAATTAAATCAAACTCAGAAGCAGCATGGATAATTGCTTTATATGTATTTGCTTCAAAACCAAGAACCTTACCATTACGGAGAGTGAAGTTAGCTTTACGCAATTCTCCAGCAGTCATAACAGCAGAAACAGCAGCTTCATTTACAGCACCACCAGCAAACTGATTTGTTACAGTGCTATGCAAAGTATTACGGACTAATGTGTCATAACTAAGAGCAGCTTGATCTGAAAGTTCGTCTAAGATTTCTTCAACAACAGGATTGATTGCTTTAAGATTCAATTCTGAAGAAACTTTAACCCACTTACCATAAGTAAGAGGCTCGGCTGAAAATTCAGTTGTCCCTGCATCTTGTTCACTACCGCTACTATTTTCCGTTAAGGGAGTTACAGCAGCAGCAAATTTACTCAACCTGTGCCATTTAATCATTGTACCTGAATGTAAAGGCAAAGGTCTTTTATCACCCATTGCTACAAAATATAGTTGTGGGCGAAGTCTATCCAGAAAGCGTTTATCATAATATATACCTGGATCAGTATATGTATTACCTGGAACTGATTGTGTTCCAATCGTATTAGCCATTTTAAGGCCTCCTAGTGAAGTTCACCAGGGTTTATCTATTATACTCTGCTTCACCAATACGGTCAACAAAAAACTTCCGCAATTCGTTGATATCCGTAATTTTTGAAGGATCAGTAGGAATAGTCCCTGTGTGTTTCCCACCAGTCGCAACGGCTGTTCTAGCCTCTTTTGCGAGTTCTTCTTCTTTAGACTTTGCACCAAGTTTTTCGGCCTCTTTTATGGCCTCAACACTGTGCTGTTCTCTTGCGAGTTTATAAAGAGCGTCTAAAACTTCTGGAATAGGCTTAGAAAGATCTATGGGGCAATTCTCATCAGCAGCAATTTCTTTCATCTTTTCTTCAAGTTTTATAAAGTCTGGATAGTTTATGTCATCTCCACGTCTTACTAAAACTTCAAGTCTTGTAGAAAGATTAAGATTTTCTGACCTGACATTTTGAACTTCCGTATCATACTTCTTTTCCAATCCTGTTTTCCACTGATTAAAGTGATCTTCCAAAAACTTAGGGCCTTTATTTCGCAAGTTCTCCATAAAGATATCAGGATTATAAGGCTCTGCCGTGAGTTTAGCCATCATTTCTGCTACTCGTTTCTGTTCAGCCTCAAAAGATGTTAATTTTTTAGCTACTTCAGATTCACGAGCATTACGTTTATCAAACTCACTTCTTAAGTCATTATAGCGTTTCTGATAGTCAATTACCGTTTCCTGTGGTGTAGTATTGTTGGTAGGAGTATTTTGCTCTACACTTTCAGGGGGCTTCACAGACTCCGGCACGGGCTGACTAGCGTTTCCTTCAACAGGGGCTGTCTGCGTATCGTTCGGTTGTGTTTCCATTTATATCCTCATTTCTACTTCTGTCGTTGTTTTATAATCTGGCTAGCTGCTGCACCTTCCAGTATCTTGCCAGTAATTATATCGTATACATCTTGATAAGCTGTAGTCTTAAGCCTGATTGCTTCAGCTGCATCCTTATCTTTTGCTTTAAGCCAAATATGTCTAGCATCTGCAATTCTATTTTCAATTTCTGCTTTTAAAAGTTTAAAACCCTCGTGATTATAAAGATCACGCATTAAATTAGCTCTCTGTATTTTTAACTCATTTCTGTCTATTTCTTCCATATCTTACCTTTCTAATGCGGAGATTATTGCGGAGATACTGCCGAAGGCCCACCAGCACCATTCTGTTGAACTTGAGCAGCAACCTCTGGATTTTGTGCCATTTGATTTATATCACCTTGAGGAGGAACAACAGCTTGTTCCATACCTTGAATAGTTATATCATCGTCACTAAATCCCATTAAAGACCAAATCTTTTTAGCTATAGATTCTATTGAAATTCCAGAAAGAATTTTACCAAATACTCCCATAAAAGCAATGGCTTGATTAATCTTAGCTTCTTTACTCATCATATCTGAAATTCCTAACATCTTAAATTGAACTTCGGCTCTAATCATCTCTGGAGTTACTTCTCTATCAAATATATTTCCGTATAATCCAGGATCTTGAAAAGTCTCATCATTGTCAATAAATTGAAGATTAAGTTGATGAAACATTCTAAGAAGTCTGCATATAGCCATATCTTCGACCATACGAGAGGCTGTGGAAAACTTCTCCATAGCCTGTCCTATAATCATTTGTGCGCCTCTTGCAGTTCTTCCTAAACTTCCACCTGTAGGAACACCCTGCATAGATTTAGGAGTTGTCGTCTGCTCTATATCACCTTGAACTAGAGCAGCTTCATTATAAGCACTACTTGTAACGTCATTTGTTTCAAGTGCTTCTATTGACGCCATATCATCTGTTAATATTAATCCATTAGGAGATGAAACTAAGGTGTCTAAATCTATATCAGCGTAGGATAAAACTTTCCACATACGATTAATTGACATATTAATGTTATCTAATCGTTGTCTCCGTAAGGTGTTTAATTCATAAATTAAAGGTATAACTGGCTCAATCATTCCCATTCCATACCATTCAAGAGGAATAGGAAAAAGAACCGCTCTAATAATTGGTTTCTTTTGATGATGAAAAGGATTTGATATAGCTCTTATAATAACTTTTCTATTTGCTATGACAATCTGACATTCTTCTTTAATTCCATCACCGTCTAAATCGTATAATCCCCACCACTCTAAAAGTTCGACTCTATCTTTTGTAATTGAAGAAGGCGAAGAAGCTCCTCTAGCTGCTAATCTATTACCACGAGATGATACCCATTGTGTATCTCCACCTAAAAGTGCCGGATCTTCTGTATTTTTATATATAGGATATTTGCCTTTAGACATTATTTGAAGGTCTGAGGAAGAAATCCAAGACCTTAAGAACACACCTTCTGCTTCTTTTTCATTCGCTGCATCAGGCTGAGGAAAAACGTCTAAAATATCAAGTACATCTACTTCTGGTCTACGCTCAGTTATCTTAAAAACTTTTTCTTCTTTCCAACCAACAATTCGAGATCCTAACTTAAATCCCATAATTGAGACATCTTGTCTTATAGGAGTTCTTTCAAATACCCATTTTCGTGTAACTTTCCAATAAACTTTAAGATAAGACGTTCCATAAAAAGCCAGCTGTTTAATAAAATCCATAAACTTCATAAAAAAATCAGCTTGAGCAAGTTGATACTGTAAAAGAACTTTTATGACATCAGCTAAAGGCATATCCTTTTTTACTGCAGGAACAACATCAAAATAATCTTCTTGACCAAATATAATTGTAGATAATTTAGAAACAGTTGCTTCTATAATCTGAAAAACAATGGGAACAAAAACTTTAGCTCTTGTAGGAGTTTTTACAACATCTTGTATATTAAGATACAGCTTATATATTGTATTCCATGTATCTTCATAAGGCTTACGCCATGTGTCCCAGTCATTAAACTTAGAAGAAAGATCCGCAACGCATTTCTCTAATTTAACCTTAAGTTCCTCAGGATTTTCAGCCTGAATTTGAATTGGATTAAAAGAGTCTGATTGCTCTACTTCAGGCTCTATTTTTTTAGACACTTCTGGCTTTTCTTCTGGTATTTGATTATTATCTTTTGAAGGATAGTCTGGCATTGCAAACCTCAATTAACTAATATACCCTGTCCATATATCTGCAGTAAAATCAGAACGTCTAGGCCCATTATATTTTCTAGTTCTTTGCCTTGTCATTCCAATTTTTTCAGGGTTATAAATTTTTCTTACATCCAAATTCTTTGAAAATGCATATCTTAAAGCATCCATAGCATGGTTATCTTTTGCTACTGGCTTGTCTTTAACATATCCATCTTCATCCGGCTTTCCGTAATGATAAGCACTTAGTTCTTCTAAGGTATTATCACAAGTTTTAAAGATCTTAAGTCTATGCTCTCTTAAAAGAGAGGTTATTCTTTCAAGTCCAAGTGTTATGTCATTCTCTGCTTGCTGTATACCAGAAATTCCATATTGTCTTGATAACTCTGTTATAAGCTGAGCAGACTGTGGATCTGCAAGAATATACCTAAGTCCTGCATCTTCTATAAATCTTGCCATCAACTTTAAAGACGTTTCAGATCTATAAAACTCTTTGTACAAATAAAAAATATGACTCGTTGGATCTTCTGTAAAACAAAGTATGGCTGTAGGATTTGTCTTTCCAAAATCCATCCCTCCAAATCTAGGCCATATAGGATTTAATTCTATAGGATCTATAACATCTTCAGGATCAAGGTTATAAACCAATCCTTCCAACGTAGTAAATATACCTCTATAACGTCTATCAAAGATCTCAGGAGAAAGAGTCCGTCTAGCTCTTTCATATTCTTCTTTAGGAAAAGCTGGATTATCTAAAGAAGTCCATTCAAACACTGCTATGTCTTTATCTTTGTCTGGAATAATCAGATCATTTACACGTCCTGCATTAGCATAAATAACCTTATTAGTCCAATTATGATCTCCATAAGGTGTAGTTGTCATTAACAGATGTCCCTGATTAATTGACAACCTTGCTTGCAAATGAATCCACACATCTGCTTTCGTCTGACCAGCTTCATCCAACCATGCTTCTAAAAGCGTCATGCCTTCTAGGTAATCAGGATTATCTGTTGATCGGACAAATATACGACTTCCCCATATTAACTCAAAGACCTGTCTACTTTCTTTCCACACGTACCAGTCAGACGGTATAATTTCTTTAAACTTAGGCAACGTACTTTGCTGTATAATCTTTGCTGTAGGAGCAGCTATAAGATAGTCACCTTTCTTACCAGCCTGATAGTCCTTGTATATATCTGCACAAAGACGTGTCGCTCCTATTGTTGTCTTTCCTCCCTGCACTCCTGACTTGGCAAGAAGGAATCTTTCTGGAGCTTCTAAAAAGAGCTTTTGCTTTGGATGAGGCTTAAATTTATTGTCCATCGGAAGGGAGGGGGCTTATTGCCTCCGTCCTTTCTTTTGATTTACTTATGTTAACTGACTCTGCGTTGTTAACATTGATTAAAAAGGGTGTTATCTTAGGACTTTGAAGTTCTTTTTCACCCTGTAATTTAGCAAGGAATTTAAGAATCTGTAGCTTCTGGTCTACATTAACTTCTTGTTGAACCAAAGGAAGATCCATGAGTTTTCTCATTTCTAAAAGAACACCCGTTTTATCCAACCCCATCTTTTCCATCATTTCATACATCTGATCCCTAAGTTGATATCTAAGGTTATACGCACATTGTGTTGTTTTGCCTTTATAGCCAGCGAGGGCGTAGGCTTCTATTGTGCTTTTTCCAGAGATTAACAACTCTAGGAAACATCTGGCCTGTTTGGTCAACCCAGGCGTTCTACCCGCTTTTTTTCCATAATCTGGAGGCAACGGAACTGTCGGCATCGGCAAATGACTATTTGATTCACCTTTATTTTTAGACAATCTATTTCTCCATTTTTCAATGTTGATTTTACAACACGAAATTGTTACCTTATTTATTACGTCAAATATACTGTTTTACTACTTCTAAATCTGTTATTCTAAATCGTCCTGTTCGGCTGTACATTCAGGACACCGTAAGTAGATCTTAGGGTCATACCAAATCTTATGTTCTTCACAATACAGCCATTCTTCTATCATATTTGTCTCTCTAATTAGCTAAAAAGTCATTTACACCCTAATGCCGTCTCTTTGTCCATTTCTTAAACAACAGTCCATCCCTGCCAGTCACCTTAAGAAAGTTTTAAGGTTTGTCACATTGGGACATATGTCACACTTAAACTTTGTCACGTGATACTTATAACTATATCTATGACCTATATAAAGTCCAGTTATCTAATGTCCAGATGTCCAGTTATATATGTCAAGGTATTTATTTAATATAAATCAAGTTATTAATATAAATATTTATGTTATAAT
>PDVH01000027.1_pt1 | contig 39901 bp, 43 predicted proteins | sample 1369781 | NCBI WGS metagenome assembly PDVH01 (sample SAMN07795378, study PRJNA414565) | Alkali sediment metagenome, whole genome shotgun sequencing project. | isolation source: glacial lake sediment | place: Bosnia and Herzegovina: Donje Bare Lake | collected 2016-06
CTGACATTGAGTATGTTATATCACCCTCAATTTTCCTATTTTTACCCCCCTTGACAACAAAAAAGTCCTGATTATATTAGTTCCGCAACTGGTTAATACCCTATAATATCATGTTGATAGCACTGTGCTATCAGTTGATATTATTTATCGATTAAAAAAATAAATAGAGGAGGTGTTTGATATGTTTGGAACATCATTTGGAAGATTCAGAACTGACTCATTGAGAGAGCTGCAGAATTTGCAGCGGGATATTAATCGTGCTTTCTCGGGATTTGATTCTTTCCTAACAGTTCAGGAGTATCCGGCTATTAATGTATGGAAAAGTGGGTCGGAACCTTGATAAACTAAATATTTCCATCATCAGTGATACTCTGACTTTAAGCGGCTTGAGGGATTCAGCGGCTCTGAAAGAAGGAGAGGTCTATCATCGGCAGGAGCGAAATCATGGCCACTTCTCGAGGACGATTAATCTTCCCTTCGGAGTTGACGCCGGTAAGGTCGATGCTTCTTATAAGAAAGGCATCCTAAAGATCACCCTGCCCCGTGCGGAACAAGAAAAGCCTAAGAAGATAACCATCAAGACGACATAAAAGGAGGTAAGAGATATGTCAAATGCAACAAAAGATTTGACCAAACAGGAAGTGCAGAATCCTGTTGAAACAGAACGGACCAGATTACGTAAAGTTTATATTCCACGAGTTGATATATATGAGACTAAGGAAACCATAGTTCTCATTGCCGATATGCCAGGTGTTGATGACAAGTCAGTGGACATCACCCTTGAAAAAAATGTCCTGACTATCACTGGAGAAGTCGGACAAGCTAGTTACAATGGATACACCATGTCTTATGCGGAATATGAAATGGGAGATTATCAGAGGGCATTCACCATCTCTGATGAAGTCGACCGAGACAAAATCGATGCGACAGTGAAAAACGGTGTTTTAAAGGTAACATTGCCCAAGGCAGAAAAGGCTAAAGTGAAAAAAATCGCTATAAAGGCAGCTTAACATAGTTCATGCAGAAAGGAGGGAATGTTATGCCTATCAGAGATCTTATACCTTCAATCTGGAAGAGGGGCGAGGTATCCTCAAAACATGTTGACGAACATCCTTTTTACTCTCTTCAGAGGGAGATGAACAGTTTATTTGATGATTTTTTCAAAGGGTTTGATTTTGCAACCTTGGGAAGAGAGCAGGAACACTTCGGGATTTTTTCTCCATCCATTGATATTAAGGAGAGTGACAAAGAAGTGTCTATTAAAGCGGAACTACCAGGTGTGGATGAGAAAGAAATAGAGGTGTCTCTCACCGATGATGCCCTCACCATAAAGGGCGAAAAGAAAGAGGAAAAAGAGGAAAAAAGTAAGAATTATTACCGTATGGAGAGAAGTTACGGTTCGTTCAGCCGTACCGTACCGCTACCAACCGGTATAGATTCACAGAAGGCAGATGCGGTATTCAAGAAAGGTGTCCTTACGATTACTGTACCTAAAACCGAAGAAGCCAAAGCAAAACTAAAGAAGATTGAGGTCAAAACAGGGAGCTGATATCTTTTTTGATAAATATTCATGCAGTAACCTAATATTATCTGATTCAGTTGTAAATTGAACGATCTCTAGTTCCAATAGCTTGATCAAGGTAATTAAATAGAACAAACCTTAGAAGAAGTAACGTTGGACAGGAAGGCAGGGTTGATGATAGCCCTGCCTTTTTTGTCTTCAACATTTTTACCAGTAATCTCCCATCCGCAAATTCTGCTGCATCTAAAGAGTAGTACTTCAAAGAAATAGCCAAGGACTATTTCAACACTGTCCTCAATCCAGACTTGCAACTGACTACTTACAAATGTATGGTCTTCCCCCGCCTAAATGGAGTGCTCCACCCATTTTCTTCATTCCCCAGAATATCCTAAAGGTTGTAGTCGGCAGATAAGAATATCTGCTCGATCATACAAAAGATATGAGGGTTTATTATGGATCTAAATACCATCAGTACTATTGGAATCATTGTCACGGGCTTTCATTATTGTTCTTGCGTATTGCCCGCGAGCTCGGGATCGATCTGGCCACGCCCAAAGAGGCCAGGCATATCCTAAGGCTGAAGGGGATCGACAAGGTTAATTATTAGAAACTCTCCGACAAAAAAATATCCGACTGATTGACCCTGAGAAATGGAAACGGGGTAATGGTCTTTGGTTTATTTTCCCGTTTTCTCCAAATGGCTGGCACGAACACCGATGAGGCGCACCTTCTTTTTGAGCTCAACCCGCTTCAGGCAGGCGAAAGCTGTCTTTCTTATTTCCTCTTCTAAATCCGTCGATTGGGGGAGGGTGTGTGCCCTGGTCAGGGTCTCGAAATCACTGAACCGTATCTTGACGGTGACAGTCCTTGCTTTAAAACTGCTGTCTTTCATGTCTGTAACAACTTCCTTTATCAGTTCAGCGAGGGTTTTCGCTATGGTTTGCCAGTTGGAAATATCCTTCTGGAAGGTGGTCTCCCTGCTTATGGATTTTGGTTCCCAATGTGTAATCAGGGGGCTGTCATCAGTCCCCTTGGAGGCTTGATATAGATAAGTTCCATAGGAAGGGCCAAATCTATCCGTCAGTATCTCCAGAGGCAAAGAGGCGAGGGCCCCTATTATTTCGATCCCCATGTCCTTGAGATATCTTTCCGTCTTCGGGCCGATGCCCCAGAGTTTCCTCACTGGTAATGGCTTCAGCACGCGTTCTATATCACCGGGCAGGATTATGGTGAGGCCGTCCGGTTTATCCATGTCCGAGGCGATTTTTGCAAGGAGCTTGTTAGGAGCGATGCCGATCGAGCCGGTCAGCCCCGTCTCTTCTTTGATCTCATTTTTAATTTCTTTTGCAAGTTCCTCTGAATGTTTGTCGATCCCGGATATATCGAGGAATGCCTCATCAATTCCTACATCTTCAACGATGGGGGTGAATCTCCGGAGTATATTCTTGATCTTCTGGGATTCTCTTGAATATGCTTCGTAATTGACAGGAAGAAAGACCGCATGAGGGCACAGCTCGTAGGCGGTCTTCAAGGGCATGGCAGAATGGATGCCGAACTTTCTCGCCTCATACGAAGCGGTGGATACAACACCTCGTTTGGTGGGGTCGCCGCTGCCCCCGATGACCAGAGGTTTGCCGGTTAATACGGGGTGCCTTTTCTCCTCCACAGCGGCAAAAAAGGCATCCATATCAATATGTAGGATTCGTCTCAAGGCGCATTATTCAGGGTTGGCCGTTATAGCCGGATTCACCGGCAAAGGCCTGATCGTAGAGTGAGTTAAAGCCATCCTTGCCAGTTGCAAGCATTAGTGTCAGAGGCATAACTTTCTTTCCCAGATTGACTATCCGTTCTGCCGTCTCCCGAATATCCCACTGGGCATGTTGATCGGCGCGAAGCCTTGCAATGTGGTAAAGCTCACGGGCGTTAATCTTCATGGAGACCCGCTTGCGGTGTGCGTTGGTGAGGATGTACGTCGCCGCTAGAGGGGAGAGTTTTTTAATCCGGTCGTATATATGTTCGGTTCGTATGATGATCTCCATGAAGACTTTGTCCATGCCTACATCGTATATGGCAGGCGGGATAGTCACATCCAGGGTCGGATCGTAATCTTGGCAGGTTATGGTCGCTATACGATGCCGTTTTAGCTGGGCAAAACAGCTTGCGCTGATAATCAATTCAAAATGAAGATCGACGTTCTCAAACTCCCGCAGGACAGGATCGTAAGCTTTCATATGCGTGAAAGCTGTTTTGATGAGACCTTCTTTCTCGCGCACATCCATTGAAGAAACAATTTGCAGGCACTGCGACATATACAGGGTTGATGACGAGTGAATTAAAGCGGCCACAATTTTGTCGTCCGCATCCGGCGTGGCATATACAAGAGATATGTTTTCGCCTTCAGATCCGCCAAAGAACGCACGTTTTTCCTTCCCCTTCCTCTCGCTCAGGGTCATTACCTTTTCCTTCAAAGCCTGTCTCGTCCGGCGGTCGTATTCCGTAGCCTTAGTGTACCGGATAAGAGACGGGGCAATCTCCTTCGTCGCCTCATAGAGCTTCCGGCTGTATTCCTGTGCCTCGGCCAGGGGATGAGCAGCTAGACGACGTAGCATCAACTCCAGGTTCCTGGCGTTGATGGTCATACCTAATTGTGTTTCTATAGCGAGAGAAAGGATGTAACGGGCATCTTCCTTCGCCCAACCTTCCAGCATCGACCGGTTCGCCGAATCGGCCGCCAGATCTCGGTGCTTTTCGAAGACGTAGGGTTTCAGTTTCTCATAAAGTTCATGATAGAATTTGTTTTGTAACCGGATGATATGAACAAACGACTCTTCCAGACCGGCCTCCCGGATCTCCCCGGGAATGACGAAATCATCCTTGAGGAGGACATATCGCTGCGATTTTTCCGTATAAGAACATAGGCGGAATTTTTCGATTTCTTCCACCAGAAGTCTTGAGACACCGATAACATCTATGTTGAAAACAGCATGCTCGGCGACGGAGCTGTGTCCCATTTCAAAGACGATGTTCCTGTTGGACTGTCGAGCCTTTTCCACCTCCTGCCTGGCAATGGCCCGCAATTCATCGACGGATCTGGGACTACGGCTTATCCGGGCATAAGCGGCGGAGATCGTTTCTGGTGTAAGATTCTGCATCTCAGGATTCAGCTTCTGAAATTCCTTAATCGTTTCAAAGTCCAGATTGTAACCGGCGAGAATTATCTTCATAAAACTGGCCTTCTTTTTCACCACTTGACGAGTTCTACACGTGAGAGTGTTCGTCCCAGGAAGCCTTCGCCAATTGTCTGGAAGTGATAGGGCAAATCAGTGACGAAGAATTGATATGTCGGCTGTGTACGCGCCTGGTTTCCGAGATTCATGCTGTTTAGCAGATTCGCCGTAATCTCTGCCATGGCCTCGGCAGAATCCACGAGACAAATATCCGATCCCACAATCTCCTGAAGAAGAGGCTTGATCAAGGGGTAATGAGTACACCCCAGGACAAGGGTATCGACATGTTCCGCAAGAACCGGTCTCAGGTATTCCTGGGCAGTAAGCCGGGTGACCGGGTGATTCCACCATCCCTCTTCGACCAGAGGAACGAATAAAGGGCAGGCCTGGGAAAAAACTCGAATGTCCGGGTCATGCTGGTGCAAGGCACGGGCATAGGCATTGCTGTTTATGGTTGCCGGAGTTCCAATGACGCCGATATGTTTACTGCGTGTTTCAGCAACAGCGGCAAGGGCACCGGCATCGATGACATCCAAAACGGGAACAGGTGAAAGTTTTTTGACAGAGTCAGAGGCAACAGCCGCCATGGTATTGCAGGCGATAATGAGCAGTTTCACATTCTGTTGAAGTAAGAATTGTGTTATCTCTGTGGCGTATTGAGTGATCGTTTCCGGAGATTTCACTCCATAAGGCACTCGCGCCGTATCGCCGAAATAGACGATGCTTTCGAAGGGCAATCGTTCCATGAGAGCGCGTACAACGGTGAGTCCGCCGATACCAGAATCAAATACACCTATGGGACAGCTGGGAACGGGTTGCATAATCTCTCCAATACATTAAAAGGGAATCTTATTTAGCACAACCTTACAAAAAAGCAAAGGCAAGAAGTATATGTTCCACTCAGCTTTATGTTGAAATGATACGATAAATGAGATATTTTCCTGCAATAGATAATAGCAGAAGCATTAAATCGCTGCTCTTTAAGTTCTCACTTTGTGAAAGGAATCTCCATGCATACTCCGAAAATCCAGAATATCCTTTTTTTCACGGCGTTGATCCTCGTTTCTCTTCTGTTCCTATATCTCCTCACGCCGTTTTTTTCGCCTATTTTCTGGGCAGCCGTGATTGCGAGCATTTTCAGCCCCTTATATGAACGGCTCAACAGAAAGTGGAATCGACCGAGTTTGTGTGCTGTGGCAATTTTTTTGATAGTTGCTTTTATCATAATCCTGCCTGGAAGCGTTATCGGCAGTCTGCTGTTTGCAGAATCCACACGTATGTATGAATCACTCAGTACGGATAGTGGTAATATAGAAAACATTGTCAAGGGTATCACTGGAGCAGTCAAAGACAATCCGTACATTGCCCGTCTGCATATAAATGAACAATTCTGGACGGAAAAGTTTTCCGAGGTCGCCAGAAGTATTGCCAACTATATATTTGTCAACCTGAAGGAACTCACACAGAACACCCTTGTTTTTATTGTTCAGTTCGCAGTCATGCTCTATACATTGTTTTTCTTTATTCGCGACGGGGACAAGTTCTTGGGGATGGTCATGCGGATCTTCTCCCTGGGGCAGGAAAGGGAAAAAGTTCTCTATGAGCGTTTTGTAGTGACAGCGAGGTCCACTTTGAAAGTGACGTTGATTATCGGTGGTATTCAGGGATTACTGGGAGGACTCATTTTCTGGATAACTGGCATTGAAGGAGCTCTGATCTGGAGCGTTGTAATGATAATCGCATCTATTGTCCCCGTTGTTGGTTGCTCCATTGTCTGGATTCCTGCCGGTGTGATAATGCTGTTAACAGGGCACATATGGAAGGGGATATTGATTCTGGCTTTTGGTGTTTTTGTGATCAGCATGGTGGACAACCTGTTGCGTCCTGTACTCCTTGGCAGAGATGTGCAGATGCATCCTTTATTGATTTTTTTGTCAACCCTGGGAGGGATTTCGTTGTTTGGATTTTCCGGCTTCGTTATGGGCCCCATCATTGCTTCCCTGCTTCTTGCAGTCTGGGAGATGTATGATCAGTTTTACCGGGATTCATTATCCACCGACTAACGTGGGCTTTTGCGGTCTGTTGAAAAAACTGCCAGGGTATTTTCCGTTTTGCCTTCATTACCATATGCTGTGTGTAACGATATGGAACAAGGCGGAAATCAGAGCTGCCATGGGGATCGTTAAGATCCACGCCCATACAATGTTTCCCGCCACCCCCCAGCGAACGGCGGTAAGCCTCTTTGTTGAACCGACTCCCACAATGGCGCCTGTAATCGTATGAGTTGTGCTCACAGGAATGCCGGCGATAGATGCTCCGATGATGGAGATAGCTGCTGCGGTTTCCGCGCAAAACCCGCCTATGGGCTGAAGCTTTGTAATCTTGGTGCCCATTGTCTTGACGATACGCCAGCCACCCGACATGATCCCCAGGGCGATGACAGTGTAACATGAGATAATTACCCAGAGGGGAATGTAAAAGGTTGTTCCGAGGTAACCATGACTGTAAAGAATAAGGGCAATGATCCCCATGGTTTTCTGTGCGTCGTTCGTACCATGACCCATGCTGTAGACTGCGCACGAGACAAGCTGTAGTTTTCGGAAAATCTTGTCTGATCCTCCGACGGTAGATTTCTGACTGAGGTTAAGCACTAAAATCATCATGGCTAATCCGAGGATTAAACCAATGATAGGGGACAGCACAATAAAAACAGCCGTTTTTATGATACCACTCCAGACCAGTACACTGGTCCCTCCTTCAACGATGCCTGCACCGATAAGGCCGCCGATTAGGGCGTGGGAGGAACTACTGGGCAGCCCGAAATACCAGGTAATGATGTTCCAGATAATGGCGCCGCTCAGGGCGGAAAGGATGAGGAGATTGTCTACAATGGCCGGATTAATGATGCCGGTACCAATAGTCTTGGCTACCTGTACACCGACAAAGAAGACAGCGGCAAACTCGAAGAATGCCGCCCAGAGGACGGCATATTTAGGAGAAAGAACCCTTGTCGAGACAATAGTCGAAATTGCGTTGGCGGAATCGTGGAAGCCATTGAGAAAATCAAAAAACAGGGCTACCAGAATGAGAAAAACAACAAAAGCGAATGAACCAGGCATAGTGATTTCGGAAAAAACAGCAATCGAGGATGAAAAGGATTTTTTGCGAAGCCGTCAGGCATGTTTCAAAACGATGCCCTCTACTATGTTAGAAACATCCTCACATACATCGATGGCCTCTTCAATACGTTCAAAAATTTCCTTCCATTTGATCAATTCGATGGCATCCTTTTCATTTTCAAAGAGATCGACCATCGCCGATCTCAGGACAATATCACCTTCGTTTTCAAGCGTGTTGATCTCCACACAGGCATCTATAATCATCTTGGAGTTTTTCATGTCTCTCATGCCACAGACAATCAGCTTCACTTTCCTGATGGCTTCGTTTAAGATCTTTGCCTGATCGATGATCACTTTGGTTGGTTTCTTGACCTTATAGAGGTGCATTCTGGCGGCAGCGGCTTCGATCATATCCAGGATGCTGTCCATCTTATTGACCAGGTCATATATGTCTTCGCGGTCCAGGGGGGTGAGGAATGTCTTGTGCATCTTTTCATATGTTCTGTGGGTGATAACATCCGCCTCATGTTCCAGTTCTTTGAGCTTGGTTATTTTAGGCAGGGGATATTCATATGTTTCAACCATGCACAGAAACATAGTCCCCCCCTCTTCAATTTTATTGATTAGTTCTTCAAAAAGGTCGTAAAATTTCTCTTCTTTGGGAATAAGTCTCATTGGATCTACCCTCCATAACGATTCAATATACGCGATCCGTTAACAAAAGGGGTCTTGTTGATGTGTAATGTTTAAATCTCATTTATTGGCGAATGCTATCTACCGGATTATTTCCAAAAAAGCAATATGTTTTGGTAATAAATTTTTGACAGGGGTTACGAAAATTTTTCGAGGTGAATGATTTTAGAATATCATATGTTACAATCTTCTGGTTGATAAAAATCCTTCGCAAAACCTTCTTTAAAACATCAACTTGTTGAACATGATCTCTGCCTGAAGGTTTTACATCATCATAATGACATTGATGTATAGATTTTAAAAGGTTCTAAGTAAATAATCGCCTGCCTACTTCCGGACATCGTTGACAATTCGTTCAATTGCGCGGGTAAAGCTCAAACCGGACCGCTCTACAGCGGCAAAAAATCCTCCGTCCGGAGAAAGGCACGGATTTGTATTTACCTCCAGTACCCAGGGCCTGCAGGTTTTATCAACCCGGAAATCGACCCTTGCGTATCCGTGTAGACCGAATAGACGCCAGCATCGCAGGGCTAAATCCGTCAGTTGATGAAGTAAAGGTTCATCCTCCTTCGGAAAATCAAAGCACCGCGGTGTATGATGATATTCAAAGGAATCTTCCACCCATTTGGAGCGGTAGTCCACCACCCTGGCCTTGCCTGGTGGAAAATCGTCAAAGCGAATCTCAGCAGGAGGGAGAACTTCAGTCCCTTTGTCTCCCGCCAGCATAGAAAGGTTGAATTCCCTTCCCTCAATGAACACCTCTGCAAAGCATGCCACACCAAGCTGTTCCTGCCGGGATAATATGGCCTTACTGAGACGGTGTCGATCCTGTGTGAAGATAATGGAATTTTCATCCAGCCATGAGGAGGCATGTTCCCAGACGGCCTTGACGATGTATGTGCCTTCGACAAAGGAACCGCTGTATCGCTCATCGGGCAAGAAAAATGGAGGAGTTGCAATATCTGCAGCTTGGAGGAACTGCTTGGCAAGAACCTTATTTGAAGTGAGGAACGTAGCTTCTGTTCCTGCTCCTGTGTAAGGGATTTTCAAATAGTCCATAAGGGAAGGAGCTACGTGAATCAGGCTGCCCTGGCCCTCCAGAGTCTCCACAAGATTGAAAATGAAAACCGGTCGGATTTCCTTCAACATCTCAGTTGTCTGTGATAAATTAAGCGAGAAGGGGATGATGATGGGCTCATATCCCAGGTCTGAGAGAGCCGATGAAACAAATGCGGCCTGAACGAGGGCGTCCTTTTCATCCATGCCGGCATCTTCCGATACATCGCCATGTAAAACAACAGCCTTCATGAAATACCCATTAGCAAGACGATTCAGGAAATACGGCAGTAAGAGTATGGTGCAGGATGGAAGGTTTTACAGTACGGGAAACTGGCGGATGGAGATGGAAACGCTTCAACGCTGAACACATAATCATATCGATAAGCTCGTGATAGGTAATACCTGCGAGGTTACAGATTATGGGAAGATCCGAATGTTCCGGATGCAGACCGGCTAATGGGTTAACTTCCATGAAATTCGGTATTCCCTGAATATCAGCACGGAGGTCTACCCTGCCTGCATCCCTGCAGCCAAGGCCCCGCCATGCTGCAAGAGCAGTATCCTGTGCCATTTGGGCCATAGGGTCATTTACCAGACGGTATTCCACGAGCTCCTCACAGTTCTCTTTGTTCACATAGGAGTAGACATCCTTCTCGGCATTATCTTTAAGATGAACTTCCATTACCCCGAGTGCCGTGGCGTCCTCCCCTGTACCAGTAATACCTATTGTGAACTCCCGGCCGGGAAGGAAATGCTCCACAAGGACAGGTTGCCGGAACGTGGATAGAAGAGTCCGGCATACATGGAAGAGCTGCTTCCGTGAGTTAATCTTAGAAGCAGCAGTAATGCCCTTGCTGGTGCCTTCGGCCACTGGTTTGGCGAAGAGGGGCAGTGGAATCTTAACTTTTCCTATATCGTCTTCCGTTTCAATAACAGCAAAATCAGGAGTTGGGATGCCGAGGTCACGAATAATATGTTTGGTCAAACCTTTGTGCAGGGTCAGAGAAAGAATGACGGGATCAGAAAAGGTGTAAGGGATGGTGTAGGCATCGAGGATGGCAGGTACCTGGGCTTCACGGCCAAGTCCCGCCATACCTTCAGCAATGTTAAAAACTATATCCCACCTGTCACCTGATGCCAGACGTTTGACAAGAGACTTAATGTTGCCTATGCGATCGGTCAGGTAACCTAAATCCTGTAATGTCTGCTCAATGGCATCTATAGTGTCAGCCCGGTCAAACTCCAGTGTTTCTTCCGCAGAATACCCTTCTGCAAGATAATCGTCGCGAAGGTCGTATGTAATCCCGGTCTTCACAGCAATGCCTTACGGGTTGTCTGTTTGCGATAACCGGCAGTCCGGATAACGATAGATATTCCCCTCATAGTTTCTCAGCATCAGATCGTTGCCATCCCGGCCGACAAGGTATTCTGGAAGCAGGGGGATTTTACCACCACCACCCGGGGCATCTATGACATATGTCGGTACTGCATAACCGGTCGTATGGCCTCGTAAGCCCTCAATAATATCGAGTCCTGTCTTTACCGGCGTGCGGAAATGAGACGATCCGGGAATCGGGTCACACTGATAAAGATAATAAGGTTTGACCCTTATTTTAAGCAAGCCTAGAACCAGTCGCTTCATAGTTTCCACATCGTCATTTATCTTGTGGAGCAGAACCGTCTGGCTGCCGAGAGGTATGCCTGCATTGGCAAGGCGAATACATGCCTGATTCATTTCAGGCGTTAATTCATCCGGATGATTTGCATGTATGCTCATCCAGAGCGGGTGAAAGCGCTTTAAGATTAATGTGAGTTTTGGTGTTATCCTCTGTGGCATCACAACGGGAACCTTGGTGCCGACGCGCAAAATTTCTATGTGTGGTATTTTTTTTAACCGGGCTAAAAGCCATTCCAGTCTTTCATCAGAAAGTGTCAGTGGATCCCCGCCGGATAACAGCACATCACGAATTTGAGGATTTGCCGCAATATAAGCAATCGCACCTTCCCAGGCATCAGTGTTTGACAGAGACTTCCTGTGACTGCCGACCATGCGTGACCGCGTACAATACCGGCAGTAGGTTGAACAGGTATCTGTGACGAGAAACAGGACGCGATCCGGATAGCGATGTACAATTCCCGGGACAGGGCTGTCATGCTCTTCTCCCAGGGGGTCATCGGCTTCCCCCGCAGTGCGGCGGCATTCATCGGTTACTGGCACCACCATACGCCGCACCGGGTGATGCGGGTCAAATTCGTTAAGAAGGCTTGCGTAATAGGGCGTGATTGCAACCGGTAATGAGCCTGCCTGATTGTCCATAGCATTGCGCTCGTCTTCTGAGAGCCAGATAAATTTCGACAGAGCATTGACATCCCTTATACGGTTGCTGTATTGCCAGTGCCAGTTGCTCCATTCAAGAGATGTTATTTCGGGATAGAAACGCTTCCGAAAAGCCCGGGATTGAGGGCTTTCTTTAAAGCGAAAAACATATGAGGCCCCTCTTGTCTGAGCGACAGAAGGGGTAAGAAGGGTGTTGTATGAAGTTAAGATGTCGTTTGTATAGTTCTCAATACCATCAAGACCTGCTAACTTACCTGGAGGTTCAGCCTCCTCGGTGAATAGCGTCTCGCTTTCCATATTGTTGTCCTCCTTTTCGTGCAGGTATTGGTATTAATTTTTTCCCTTTCTTTGTTCAAGTATTATATCGGTCTGTCTATTCCTTTTCTTTATGCTTGTCAATAATTTTTTAAAAAAAATTTATTTTTCTTGACAGGAAAAACCAAAACATTAGAATGCAGCAAATTTTTTATCAGAGTTGGTGTATGCCCGAGCTTCCCGAAGTAGAAACTTTATGCCGTCAATTGAAGCCGGTAATTTTCAATGAACGAATCCTTGGCATTGAGATACTCGATTCCAGACTGGGGACTATAGACAGGCTGGTGGGGAAGAGAATTACCTCCGTGGCTCGTTACGGCAAGGCACTGGAGATAATGCTTGATAGCGGTGCCTCGCTTCTTCTTCATCTTCGCATGACGGGTAGACTTCAGTGGGAGAGCGATCAGCGGGAGTTGCCTCCCCATACCCGTTTTGTTATGATCTTTTCCACTGGCAGGCTTCTTTGTATAGATCCGCGGCGATTTGCCACGCTAACTTTCCAGGATAGTAGAATCAGCAAAAGTTCAGTCAACGATCCTTTGCGGGATCGTTCTTTCTTGCAACTTAGGGAAATCGCCAAGACTAAAAAACTTCCGGTGAAATCATTCCTGATGGATCAACGAATAATAGCCGGTATAGGAAATATCTATGCCTGCGAGATTCTCCATGAAGCCTCCGTGAGTCCATGGAGGCATACATGTAATGTGTCGCGTAGTGAATGGGAGAAGATAGCAACAGTAACAAATGATATCCTTAACAGGGCTATAGCCTGCCGGGGTACAACGGTATCCGATTGGCGAGACCTGTTTGGCAAAAAAGGCGATTATCAGCACGAATTGAAAGTCTATGACCGCGAAGGACTTCCATGCCTCCGCTGTCACTGCAGTATTCAGCGTTTGCGCCTGAGCGGCAGGGGCACCTATTTCTGTCCTTCCTGCCAGACATAATTTAATGTCTTTGGAATTTCAATCTGACTGTTCTGCGTCAAGGATGTATGAGCATCCCAAGTCATTTGTAGCCTGTCATCCGCGCCTTGCAGCTTAGCATCCCGAATCAGGTACGGGACAAGCTTTTGAACACTCGGTGAAAAGTGTGTTTTTCAACACTCTCTTAACGCTTGGTGGTTTCCAGGGTTGCACGCAGCATTCCCAGACCGTTCCGGATTTCAAACGTGCCTGTGTATTTACGGATGTCATCGTTCGAGTACTTGATGACACAGGTCGGGGTCGATTTGACCTTGTATGTACCTATGATCTTGTTGAGTGTCTGATACACCGGTTTAAGGTCATATGGAGAAAAAGGAACACCCTGTGAGTTCAGTGCCATTTTGAGCTCTTCTTCGCTCAAAGCAGCACGCTTTTTCGCAAGGGAAAACAGGACTCTCCTTGCGTAGAGGACACTTTCGTAACTTGTTCCTGCCCTGGCTGCATAAAGGAAGTATCGGGCATACAGAGGAGTTTCCTTATGGATAGGAAGATCGACGAAGATCACTCGCACCCCACCCTTGGAAAGGAATTCAGTCAGAGCAGGATCAATCTCGGACTCGAGAAGCTGGCATGGCGGGCAGAAATAATCTGTAAAGAAAATCAATTCGTATTTCCCGTGACCGTAGGAAGTCACCAATGATCTTTCTGCCCCGTACGCGGGTGTTGCGGAACCTGAAAATGTCAGGATGATAAAAATATATCCCAGGAGAACGAAAATCAGAAGGGGTACCCTCAGTTTGTTAGCTATGGTAAACTCTGCTTCTCCAAGTCCGTAGATCAACTTTTTCAACATACCATACTCCCCAATAAGTGGCCGTTCGTAGTTAAGAATAAATGCAATGATGATTATGGATGCAAACGTCAGGCAATAGAGGCAAAACACGTCTTCTTTGAACTGAAATGCGATGAGGTAAACCTCAACACCGATCCCGGAAGCTAATAGCGCACGGACATAATCCATTTGCTTGAAGGCTGCAAGGATGATGATCACGAGCATATACCCGATACCGATGTATATCAGGTCAATTCCGAAGATGTCTCCCTGAAGGTATGAGCAGGTAGTATCGCATGTTTCGTAAAAAAACATAATCCCTATACCCATTGCCGCAAGGATTATTGTAATGACATTTCTGCGTGCTTTTATTTTTCCAGCTATATTCATTTGAAGACCTCAAGTCGCAGCTTATAGCATGTTAACGTTATTTACATCAAGTCTGTCGAGGGTGTTGAAAAACACACTTTTCAACAGGCCTGTATCGATGTGACATCATGCCATCAAGGTACAGAGCTTGACGATTTTGTAAAAGGTTTATTTTCAATCCCTCTCAAATCCTTCCTTTCGTATCCACTCTGATACCACTTTATCTTCCGGAAGTGAATTGTCCAGAGGAATCAATGTCCAGAAAAAGCGGTTGTCGCTGGGGGAAAATGCCCCGTAATTCTTTAGTTCTTCCTGGAGGGAGGTCTTCTGTTTATTGATATTTTCAATGGCATTTTCCATGGACCGTTTATGATAGTTTCCGCGGGTCTCTTTGATGGCGCTGAGGCGGAGATCCAGCTCTTGAATCTGCCTTTTTATCTGGTCTTCCCGTCCCTCGTCCCGGAAAGGCGAGGCGGCATTTACAATACTAAGTCGCAGCTTCCCCGCATACATACCGTTTCTATAGGATTCAAAGATGGGTGTTTGTCTTTCCCAAACAGGTAACTGGATATATCTGCCTTCGTGTCCTCCCAAGACGAAGTTAATCCCTGATACTGCCTTGACGACCTCCCGTTCTCTGTATGGATCGAGAGCTGACAGAAGTATAATGACATCCGCCCTGCCGCGAAGCTTGTCGAGCACTGCCCGTGCCGTTTCGGTCGGGTCGTTCACCAGGAATTTCTTCCTCTCTGTCTTCTGGATAGCCGGATTAATGTCTGGTGAAAGAAGGCCGAAGAAAGCAACTTTGGTTTTGCCGAATTTTTTAATGATGTAAGGCTGGAAGATCAGCTTTCTGTCCGTAGGTTCTACCAGATTGGAAGAAATAAGAGGAAGGCCCCGGGATGCCTCATTAAGTAAGAATGCCAATCCCTGCACCAGATCCAAAGCACCCACATTGATGGCTGCGACTCCCATGTGCCTGTATGCACGACCGATCAATTGTGCTCTCGTGAGTGATTGCTTGTGATCAACACCTGCTCTCATATCTATAAAGAGATTGCCGGAATCGACGACCAGAACCGGCTTTCCTTCATCTTTCAGCTTTTCCACAAGAGATACCCGCCGGGCCAGACCGCCCAGCACCTTGTTTCCTCAGGTAGGGCAGGGGAACAGGTGTCCATTAATGCTATTGCTGTGAATAATCGTCAATTGGACAGTCTCGGCATAAATATCTGTAAGCAAGCATGTGTGGAGGGAGAAAAGGAATACCCCGAACAACACGATAAAAGTTTTTATGCGCCGTGATGCTTTAAGGAACTTTGCCTGTCTATTTGTTGATTCCATATTTACTGTTTTTTTTTGGCATCTCCCGGGGCACTTTCCGAGGCATCCGGCGCTTCGTGACGATTGCTTACGGGGCAAGAAAGAATTCCCGTTGATTCGCATGCTTTTGCCTCGAACTGCAGGACGGGGTGATCGATGGAAAAGCGGCATAGAAGCAGTTCCCGGATATGGGCGGAGATCTCATCAACACTACTTAACATCTGGTCCGGCACAACGACGTGAACGATGAGGGCGACACCTTCGGATGAAATGTTCCAGGCATGCAGATGATGGATTCGCTCCACACCTTTTATGGCTTCTATCTCCCGCTGTATGACTTCAAGGTCGAGCCCCTGGGGTGTGGCATTCATGAAGATTCCGAAGGCATCTTTCAGAATACCCCACCCGCTATACAGGATTAAAGCCACGATAAACCATGATACTATGGGGTCAAGCCAGTACCATGGTTTGAATATCCATATGGCACCTAGAATTGCCACTCCGAGAGAGCTTAAGGTATCGGTTAACATATGTAGAAAGGCGCTCCGTATGTTGAGATTGCCTTTAGCACCTGGTCGGAGCATAAGCGTAGATATCATGTTTGCCAGAAAAGCTACGGAGGCAATCAAAATAACAAAGCTGCCATTGATGGGCTGGGGGTTCCGGAGGCGGTTCCATCCCTCAAAGGTAATATAGAGGCCTGCTCCGAAAAGCAAGGCAACATTAAATACAGCCGCAAAGACCTCCAGGCGCTTATATCCAAAGGTATGCCTCAGCGTGGGTCCACGTTTTCCGATGCGCAGGGCCGAATAGCTGATCAAGACGGACGTAAAATCACTCAGATTATGAAGGGCATCGCTGATCAGGGCCATACTACCCGATACGATTCCTCCGTAGATCTGGACGACAGGTATGATCAGGTTCATGACCATGGTGGCAATCAGTCGCCTGCCCCATGATATTTCATGATTATGTACCATCATTTTTTCAAATTAAGAGATTTATCCTTTTACCAGCAAGACGGGCCTATCGCTATATTCCGCCACATTCCGTGAAACGGATCCCCAGAGGATCCCTTCTACACGACCTTTCCCGTGGGTGCACAAAACAATGAGAGAGACATCCTCTTTTTTCGCAACATTGATTAAATCCACCCGGGCATTGCCGAGGGAGAGGTGTATTTTGGACTTGAATCCCTCACTATCAAGCTCGTCTTTCAGCTGTGCCAGTTTCTCAAAGTCAATCCTCTGAAACTCCCTGAATTGCTCCGGCGATTGAAGCTTCATAGCCTTCTCATCCATAATATGGGCGACAACGACCTCTTCAACCCCTGCTTCCTTCAGGCCTTTCAGATATCTCAGTGCCGCTCTTGCACAATCGGACCAGTCAGTCGGGTAGAGGATCTTTGTAAACAATCTCTGTGAAAATCGCTCACATGTCTTCCTATCCGCTCCCATTACCCCAGGGTACTTCGGAATATATACTGGAATGGCACCATAACGGATGACTTTGTCTGTTATTGAACCCACAAAAATTTCACCGAGATATCCTTTTCTTCCCCTGCCGGATACAATCAGAGAGACATTTTCTTCCTTGGCAACCCTCAGTATCTCCAGATGTGGTTCTCCGGTCTCTATCCGCTTTGTTGCCTTCATCCCCGCATCTTCAATTATACTGACGGCATCTTCCATTTTAGCGTCTAAAAAGGCTCTCAGATCATCTTCAAGCTTGAAGGTGTAACTTCCTTGCAACGCCGGCAATTTTGCAGAATGAATGACATGTATGAGCACGATCTCCTCAGTCCCGGCTTTTTTAAAGTTCAGGATACACGCCAGTATGTCAAGGTAGAATTCCTCAAATGCCGTAAGATAGAGTATTCTTCTATACATTATTTCCCCTTTTCTCCTGTCAACTTAACAATAATAACCGATGTTGCCGGACCTGCACAAGGAATTTATAACGAATATCGTCATTATCGAGGGGTATGATAAGTCTTAATATGCATGTCGGAATAGATGGTAGGCAGATTTGTTTACTCATTGACGTTTCTGAAATTGGACTTTATAATTACTAAATAGTGGAAATTTGAATTATGGAAGAATTAATATTGGGGATATTATAAGGAGGGGCACAATAATGAAGAAGATACTATATCTTCTGCTTTTGTTAAGTCTTCTTTTTGTCTGTCCAGGTTTGGATGAATCAGGGGCACAAATGAAAGGAGTGAAGAAAATGGAAATTAAAAGCACAGCTTTCAATCATGGCACAAGGATACCGTCAAAGCATACCTGCGATGGCATGGATGTATCGCCACCTCTGGGATGGGGCAATGCACCGGCCGGTACGAAATATTTTGCCGTAATCTGCGATGATCCTGATGCTCCGATAGGCACATGGGTTCACTGGGTTATCTATGATATGCCTGCAAGCACTACAACCTTGCCGGAAAAAGTTCCGCCGCTGAAAGAACTGACCAATGGCGCAAAGCAGGGTATGAATGATTTCCGTACGATAGGATATGGCGGCCCCTGCCCCCCCTCCGGTGAACATCGTTATTTTTTTAAGCTTTACGCCCTTGATGGACCGACGGGGCTGAAACCGGGTGCTACCAAAGCGCAGCTCCTGGAGGCAATGAAAGGCCATATTCTTGGCGAAGCGGAGTTGATGGGTAAATACAAAAGGTGACGGAGCCGTCCATCTTTTGACCCTGGTTGATATTATTTACAACATCATTGAAGGCAGTAAGGAAGAAATGCCAGAGGCATCCTATCTGAAATTGTACAGGGAGGAAAAGCTCCAGGAGCGTGTAGATCATGCAGTGGAGCTGATGAAGAACTGCACCGTGTGCCCCCGGGAATGTCATGTTGATAGATTGTCCGGGGAGCTTGGCTTCTGCCGCACGGGAAAAAGGGCCAAGGTCGCAAGCCTGCACGCCCACTTCGGTGAAGAGGCCCCTCTTGTGGGAATGCACGGTTCGGGCACCATCTTTTTCAGGGCCTGTAATCTTCTGTGCTACTTCTGTCAGAACTATGATATCAGCCACGATGTTGAAGATGGCGAAGTGGAACCTAAAGATCTTGCAGTCATGATGCTTTCCCTGCAGAAGCGGGGATGTCATAATATCAATTTTGTAACTCCGTCCCACGTGGTGCCTCAGATACTGCAGGCCCTGATCATCGCCATTGAACATGGGCTGAACGTGCCTCTGGTCTATAACACCGGCGGATACGATAGAGTTGAAACATTAAAGATCCTGGATGGTGTCTTCGACATCTATATGCCTGACTTCAAGTTCTGGGATGAAAAGTGGGCTGAGAAATTTTGCAAGGCTGCTGATTACAGGAAAATAGCAGTGGCAGCCATAAAAGAGATGCACCGCCAGGTGGGAGATCTTGTTGTAGATGAATCCGGGATAGCCGTAAAGGGGTTACTGCTACGCCATTTAGTTATGCCTAACGGTGTGGCAAATACCATGAAAATCGTGGAATTTCTGGCCAAAAAAATATCGAAAAATACCTATGTAAATGTAATGGATCAGTACCACCCCTGCGGGAAGGCAATGTGGGACCCGATGATAAATCGGCGGATTAACAAGAGTGAATATGCTGAAGCAGTCCGCGCTGCTAGGGACGCAGGCATTTACAGGCTGGATTCCCGGCGCTGAAGGAAAAAATTAATTCATTTGTTTTCCAGGTAATCTTTCATACCCTTGATGCTGTTAACCGAAAAAATCTTTTCCCGCGACTGCACATCCTTTGGAAGGGAATAGTACGGAGACAACCCCCGGTCATTTTTCAGCAGGTCTGCGTAAACAAGTTCATCAAAGGGATCACTCCCCGCCCGAATATGCTTTTCCACCGTGGCCATCCAGTTATCCAATTGATTAAGAGCCGTATCGAATACATTTCGTACATCCTTCCTATAGCCATAATGGCCGAAGCACGCATGGGATACATTTAGGGAGGCGGCCTTTTCCAGGGAAGCCCGGTAGATCTCGTAGATAAACGGAGGCGGCGTCGCGATCCGGAGATATAGTGCTTGATCCAGGGGATAGTTTATCCCCGCGACTTCTCCAAGAAATAATAGATTTCCGATTTGATAACAGAGATGGCTCGATGCATGACCGGGAGTTTCGAAGATGTTGATTACTACGCCTCCGGCGTCAATGGGATTTTGATAACCGATGTTCTTTTCTGGAACAGCGGAAATTTTGCCATAAACGTCTGCAACTTTCCCTAAAAACTGACGGGATCCCTCCCATAGTTTGGCAGGATCTACCATGTGCTTTACACCCTTAGGATGGCAGATGACCCTCGCCTCCGGAAAGTGTTCCACCAGCAACCCTGCACCCCCTGCATGGTCAATGTGAATATGCGTCAGCAGTATATAATCTAGCTTCTCCACTTTCAGCTGCTTAAGTGCTTCCATGAGAACAGGAATAGTGGAGCGCGGACCGGGATCGACTGCTATGGTAAGGCCGTCCTGCCTGTATACCCAGCTGTTGAGGAAATTATAGAATCCCTCTAGGGGCTGATCAAGATCTACAATGTAGAGATTTTCCAGAGGCTTATGTATTGCCATAGCGATTCTCCTTAATTCTATGTAATTGTCAGTCCTGTGCTATTTCTAAATTAATATACTATCTTTTTCATGAATTCAAGGTATGATCGTTCAGGAAATTCAGGACCAGGTCATTGAACTCCTGAGGTCTTTCAAAATTCGGCATGTGGCCGCACTGATCGAATATATGGAGCCGGGCATTCGGCAGTTTCTCCGCGGCAAAACATGCATGTTTAAAAGGAAGGATACGGTCCTGCCTGCCCCAGATGATCAGAGTAGGAACTCCTATATTGCCGAGATTTTTTATGATCGGGTCGAGGACATCCGCACTGCCGCCAAAGATTGTTGCGCTGGACCTAAGTACCGAGAGGATTGACATCCTGGCTTCCGGTGAAGAGTCTAATTTATAATAGAGATCTACCAGATCATCTGTGATTACAGCCTGGTCATACACGCAGCGCTTCAGCACGAATGCCATTCCCATGCGGCTTGGCTGCATCATCATTTCACCGACAAGGGGAATCGTAGCCAGTCTCATGATGAATGCCATTTCTCTGCCGAAGCCTGCACTGTCCACCAGCACCAATTTCTCTACCTTACCGGGGAACTGGAGCGTGTATTGAAGGGCCAGGCCGCCGCCTAAAGAATTTCCGACAAGACAGGCGCGGTTTATAGAGAGTGCCGTCATGAAATCATTAATAAAGGCTGCCATAAATGTAGGGGAATATGTTACTTCCGGCTTGTCAGTGAGGCCGAAACCGACGAGATCAGGAACGTAGACACGGTGTTCCTCCGCGATGGCGGAGACATTGTGCATCCAGATCTCTGCAGAAGCACCCAGGCCGTGAACGAAAATTACAGGGGAACCCTTTTCTCCCTCTGACCAGTACCTGGTATTTATGTCACCGATCCTGATATATTTATCAGGGGGCAATGTTACGTTGCCTGCAGATACCGGAATGTTCACTTCTTTTCGAATAGTGTTTCTAGAATGGTGTCTATAATAAAATACTGTCTGCTTAATATTTTGCCATCTCTGCTTATGAAGACCATGGTCGGTATACCGACTATGTCATAAGCTCCTGCAACTTTTCCTGACTCATCTAAAAGCACTCGGTAGGGGATCCGGTATTTTGCCGCAAATCGTGACACTCTCGCCTTAGGTTCCTCAACGTCAATGTTCACTACTTCAAGCCCGCGTTGACTGTATGTTTTGTGAATGCTTTTATAGTGTGATATTTCGGAGCGGCAGGTGGGGCACCACGTTGTGGTGAAAATCAACAGAACCGGGCTACCTTTCTTGGTGCTGAGCTTGAAGTCCCGACCATCTATATCTTTCAGACTAAAATCCGGTGCCATAAATTGAGAGAGATTTTTCCCCAGGTCCGGCTGTTTACTTTCAGAACATGAAAGCACAGAAGGAAGTGCAAATACAATCAAACCTAAAACCGCAAACAGGAAAAATCTTACTTTTGCACCCATAATATAATCCGTCAGCCCCAGAAACTACCGGCCTGTATAAGAAAGTATTCCCCCATTGCCAGCAGTATCCATCCGGATATGTGGCTGATCCGTTTCATCCACATGCCGGATTTGGGCAGGCTGGTTAAAAGGCCGGCACATGTACCGAGTATAATAAGCAATGTCCCCATGCCGAGGGCAAAAACAAATAAAAGACTTATTCCAAAGATGATATTCTGACTTTTCGCTACAAAACTTAGCAATACGGCAAGGACAGGGGCCGTGCAGGGACCCATGACCAGGCCTGATAAGGCACCTACAAAAAAGCTGCCCACAATACCCTTTTTGTCAGGTTGCACCTTCGTCATAAAGCCCGGAACCTGCACAGGCAGCATAAAGACTTCAAGCATGGATAATCCCATAAGGATGCATATATTGGCGACGATGACATATGTCCAGGGATTTGTCTGTATTTGTCCGAATAATTTGCCGGTTAAGGCAGCAATGGCGGCCAGTGAAGTGTATGTGACAGACATGCCTAGAACATAGATGACGGAGAGCACCAGCCCCTTCACCTTGGAGCCGCTCCCGTGTGCACCGATGAAAGCGATCGTGATGGGTGCCACCGGGTACACGCAAGGCGTAAAACTGATGAAGACACCTCCCAGGTAGACGGCTGCATACGCTAATATAGAAGACCCGTGCAGATAAACAGAAATGCCGTCAATGAAATTTTCCATTTATATACCAACCGGTAAAAAGCCTTGAAATATTCCCTCGTATCAATTACACTTTTTTGAATTAAAACATAGCATAACATCTACCACATATCAACCATAGGCTTGGAAGATTATAGGATATTATCTATAACACTTATAACTTGCACTGGCCGCAGAAAGGATATATACAGCTATCAACCCAGATACAAGGAGATTATTTTTGAATGGCTAAAATGTTGAAGGATGCGTTAAAAACAATTGAGAAGTATAAGAGTATCACCCCCCACTACGGCGAGTTGCTGGATATACTCGAGGAAATTTTAATAATGAGGGAAGAATATCGGCGCAAGATCGGAAGGATTATCTTTCCGATAGATGAGGAACTCATGGAGAAGAAGATAGCCGGTGGATTACCGCTCATAGATTTTTCTTCTGGAAATTTTGACCTGACAGAACCTAAACAATACTTTTTAGCGCTCCTGGAAATTGCAGAAAAGCGGGTTCCAGGTGAAACGAAGGAGATTGTTCAAATGGTTCAGGACGGAAGCTTCAATTTTGAGAAGCTGATTTGTGACTCATTCAGTTCACTCCATGACGATATACCGGACGAAGTGGACGAAGATGTTATAGACCTCGTCGATCTTTTTCTTGAGGAGAGTCTGAGACCCGCCCTGGAAAAGGTAGCGGAAAAGTATGGGAAAATAATAATGGAGACCGGCTGGGCTGAGGGATATTGCCCGATATGCGGCAAGGAACCGAAAATCGGAGAGATACGAGAGGAAGAGGGAAGACGGTTTCTTTTTTGCACACAGTGCGGGTTTGAATGGCGTTTCAGGCGCATAAAATGCCCGTTTTGCGGCAATGAGGAACAGCAGACGCTGGCCTACTTTACTATTGAAGGTGAGGAAAAATACCGAGTAGATGTTTGTCATGAGTGCAAGCGATATATTAAAATAGTTGACTTCAGAGAATCGGAGGAAGAGGCTAACCTCGACGTTGAGGATATTGCCACATTACATCTTGATATGCTTGCCAACGAAGAGGGGTATGATTAGAGCCGAATAGCATTTATGATAAGGCTCGCATAAAGAAGAAAAGCTAGTGGATATTGGAGGCTTCGTAAAAAGCGCCAGAGGCAAGGCGCGCGAATACTGAGGAATGAGGCGTACATAGACGTACGCTGCAATGACGAAGGATGAAGCGCAACACAGCATATGGACTTTTTACGATGCTGTGCATATGAATGACAAAAATATCGGATCAGTTATTCGTCTCATTGAGAGAGAGGTAAGCAAGTGGGAACTTCCCATAGTGTCCTCTTTAGCCAATGAGCACAGCGGTCCTTTTCCGATCCTGATCTCTACAATCCTGAGTCTTAGAACGAAAGATGAAGTAACTGCAAAAGCCGCGGAACGACTCTTCGCTTTGGCTAATACCCCGGAGGATATGTTAAAGCTCTCCGAGGATAAGATCATTAATGCAATATATCCCGTCGGCTTTTACCGAAACAAGGCAAGAACGATCCTGCATATCTGCAGAGTATTGATCGACCGTTTTGATTCACAGGTTCCCGATACTATCGAGCAGTTGCTCACCCTGAAGGGTGTAGGCAGAAAGACAGCCAATCTTGTTGTGACGCTTGGGTATAATAAAGAGGGGTTGTGTGTTGATACGCATGTTCACAGGATATCAAATCGCCTGGGCTACATAAGGACAAAAACCCCTGAGAAAACGGAATACGCGCTGAGAAACAAGCTACCGTCAGAATACTGGTTACGGTATAATACCCTGATGGTAGCATTTGGTCGGCATATCTGTGTTCCCGTCTCTCCGTTTTGCAGCAGGTGCCCTGTCGCAGGTTACTGTGATAGAGTTAACGTTACCAGAAGCAGATAGGGTAGAAGGGTTTCGGCAGGCTGCCGGGTTACATGTGTATCTTAAACATGGAATTATCTGAGACTTGGAAAGGAGGTACATCATGGGTGTGAAAGTTGCTATCAATGGTTTCGGCAGGGTAGGCAGATATCTTGTCAGGGCATGCCTTGGGTATGATAACATTGGAATTGTCGCCATCAATTCGAGGGCAAAACCTGCGAATCTTGCACATCTTCTCAAATATGATTCTGTTCACGGGAAAATAAAAGCAGATATTGCGGTGGACGGAGATAATATTCTGGTAGATGGCAAAACAATAAAAATAACAAATGTAACGTCGGGACTGGCAGACCTACCCTGGGGGAAACTGGATGCCCAGATAATTTTAGAGTCGACGGGTAAATTTAGAAAAAGAGATGAAATGACCGGTCATTTGTCCGCCGGGGCGAAGAAGGTAATATTGGCGGCTCCCGGCAAGGGTGTTGATGGAACGTTCGTGATGGGGGTTAATGAGGAAACCTACGATCCAGAGAAACATCATATCGTATCCAATGCGTCGTGCACCACCAACTGTCTTGCGCCAATGATCAAGATTCTGCATGATGAATTCAAGGTTGTCAAAGGGTTTATGACGACAACTCACGCCTATACGATGGATCAGAGGCTTCTGGACGGTTCCCATAGTGACCTGCGAAGGGGCCTGGCCGCTGCAATGTCGATCGTTCCCACATCGACGGGAGCGGCCACTGCGGTAGGCCAGGTAATTCCGGAGCTGAAAGGAAAGCTTAGCGGAGTGGCACTGAGAGTTCCCACGCCCAACGTATCACTGGTCGATCTTGCGGTAGAAGTAGGACGGTCCGTTACCATAAACGAAGTGAATGGTGCACTGAAGGCGGCGGCTGAAGGTAAATTGAAGGGCATCATGGCGTTTTGCGAAGAGGAACTGGTCTCCGTCGATTTTACAAGCAGTCCTTACTCATCTATTATTGACGCACCGCTAACCAATGTGATAGCCGGGAATTTTATCAAGGTGTTTGCCTGGTATGATAATGAGAGCGGTTTTGCATGTAGAATGAGGGATCTCGCCCTTTATATGGCAAAGAAATCGTTTGGAGCATAACATGAGAAGGCCATTTATTGCCGGTAACTGGAAGATGCACAAGACAATCCGGGAAGCCGTTGATTTCGCGCAGCACCTGATTGTTATGTGTGGTCAGTCTACCGAGAGGAGAGTGGTCATTGCCCCGCCCTTTACGGCACTCTCCGCAGTCGCGGAGGTGCTGAAGGGGTCTAAAATTCATCTTTCCGCCCAGAATCTCCATGATAAACCGGCGGGTGCATATACGGGAGAAGTATCCGCGAAGATGATAGTAGATGCTGGTTGTGAATATATCATCGTAGGTCATTCAGAACGCAGGGCTCTCTTCGGTGAAACGGACGATGTCATCAACAGAAAGCTCAAAACTGCAATTTCATTCGGTTTAAAACCGATATTTTGTATCGGCGAAACCCTGAAGGAGCGGGAAGCGGGCCAGACGTTTCCCGTTGTCGATAGACAGATAAAAGAGGGATTGAATAATTTCACCACTGATGATATAAAACCAATCGTCATTGCCTATGAACCTGTGTGGGCGATCGGTACCGGAAGGACGGCAACACCCGAGCAGGCCCAGGAGGTGCATGCATACATTCGTGATGTGATGGGAAAGACATACGGAGAAAATATTTCAGTGATTATCGCCATACTTTACGGGGGTAGTGTTAATCCGGATAATATAGTCGGTCTTATGGCCCAACCGGACATCGATGGTGCTCTGGTAGGTGGAGCGAGCCTAGATATTGACTCGTTTGTCAGGATCATTAAATATTAACTAGTGTACCTTACTGTCATTCATACGACAGAAATGAAAGCGGGCAGTTTAAAGGTACTCATAATTTTTTTTAGGAGATTCAATAGCGTGCAAATATTATTTACGGTCTTGCATATTACTGTATGCATCATATTGATCCTCGTCGTACTCCTGCAGGCAGGCAAAGGGGCAAGCATGGGGGCGGCCTTTGGGGGATCAAGTCAGACAATCTTTGGGAGCAGTGGCCCCGGGACATTTTTAGGGAAAATGACAACGATTGTCGCCGCTGTTTTTATGCTAACATCCCTTTTCCTTTCATACTCGGCATATCACAAGGGGTCGTCGTTGATGGAAAAAGCAGCACCACAGGCACAACAGCAGACAATGCCCGCTCCGGCAGAAAAAGCCCCGGGTGCGGCAGAACAGCAGGCACCGCCAGCGCAACAGAAATAGTTTATTACGAAGACAGGTTTCGCAGGAACGAACATTCGTCTGGATATGACTTTGTTTTCAGCGAAACGAAACAATTGCCGAGGTGGTGGAATATGGTAGACACGCTATCTTGAGGGGGTAGTGGACCACGTCCGTCCGGGTTCAAGTCCCGGCCTCGGCACCATAGTTACAATCAAGAGGTTGGCTTAGAGATAAGTCAACCTCTTTTATTTTCTTTAAGTGTTTTGTTAAGACCTGCTGAATAAATGAGTGAAGACAAGAATCGGTACCAGAGGCCTTTCTGTATGCAGGCTGACAGTAAAACCTGTTATGCCATAACCCCCGCTGCGAGATATCCTATAATGAGGAAAGTTAGTGTCAACGCGTGGACTTTTATCGTGGCAAGGTTCGCGGGGGCTATCTTCATCTTGTCCATATAATTTGAATTAAGTATCCGGTATGAGTTGTACGCAATGGGCACTGTGAGGAGACCCAGGAGTATGCTGAATGGGGTTACATTTAAGGTTACGGACAGAAACACGGTGCCGTACGCACAAATCAGACCCGCAACATATAACGCAATGCCCGGCTTTCTTCCAAAACGGGCGACCAGATTCAGCTTACCTGCCTGGCGATCCTCCTCATAATCTGGTATCTCGTTGATAATGATCATGGACCACATGAGGAATCCCGGGACCAGCGAAACGATAAAAGGTTCCCAGGCAATCGATTGCGTCTGTACATAGAATGCACCGAGACAAACAACGGGTCCGAAATTAATCAGCAGGCTCAATTCGCCGAACCCCCGGTAACCGTACCGTATGGGCGGCATGGTGTAAAAGACAGAAGAAAGTACACCGATGACAGCGAAGATCAGAACAGGCCAGCCGACAACGATAGTCAGGTAAATAGCTATAACGATCCCTGTTAGATAACATAAAATCGATGCTGCAAGCACGTAACTGGCGGGAAGGAGTCCCCCCGTTAGAACCCCGCTGCCTCCCGTATAGGGATTCTTATCTTCACCGTGGGAGCGATCCACGGCATGGAGATAATCGAAGACGTCATCGATCATGTTCAGACCGATGTGATGCACCGACACGCCGATGATAACCAGGATAAAATACCAGAAGTTGAATTCCCGGAATACCGCCCACGCGATGACATTTCCCAGCAGGGCGGGGAAGATGCTGGTGGGCACATAGTGGAGACGGAATGCCTGGATCCACCTGCCTATGAACCCCAGTTGCCGCCCGTCTTTAGGGATGTATTCCATCTTCAGAGGCATTGCAGGTACCCTTGCATATTTGAAACTCTTTGGATATTATTTACGAAGAACAGGGTTAGCTTTTCAATTGGATCAGATAGTCAATTGCAGTATATCTCAATTTCTAAGTTATTGTTAAATTAATTTCACACTTTTTTAATGCATATTTTTATGAAAGCATAATGTCTTGGTGCTTATGTTAATAAGGAATAAGGCATTTTTGAAGAGATAAATCAGATATTGCCTGATTGAATGATTTCTCTATTTTTAATAAATAAATCTGGTATATAAAGAGCATATCTGAGACACAAAAAAGAGGAGGAGTACGATGACGAAAAAGAGAGCACCGGATACGAAACTCCTGACGAAGCGCCCGGCATGGAAGGCGCTTGCGGAACATTATCGAAAGATCGGCAATGTTCATCTGAGGGCACTCTTTGCCGATGATCCCAGGCGTGGTGAGCGCCTTACGGCCGAAGGCGCCGGCCTTTACCTCGACTACTCGAAGAATCGTATCACCGACGAGACTGTAAAGTTGCTACTAAATCTAGCCGAGGAATGCGGCCTGTCGGAGCGTATCGAAGCCATGTTTCAGGGTGAGAAAATAAACGTCACGGAGAATCGCTCTGTTCTCCACATCGCCCTCCGCGCGCAGAAGAGAGAACGAATTCTGGTTGAAGGGGTAGATGTCGTGCCCACGGTACATGCTGTTCTCGAAAAGATGACCGTCTTTTCGGAGAGGGTACGCAGCGGGCAGTGGCTGGGATACACCGGAAAACCCATTCGTAATGTTGTTAACATCGGCATTGGCGGCTCCGATCTCGGCCCCGTCATGGCCTATGAAGCGCTGAAGCATTACAGCAAGAGAGATATGTCCTTTCGGTTCATCTCCAACGTGGACGCTACTGACTTCGAAGAGGCCGTTCGCGATCTCAATCCTGAAGAGACACTGTTCATTATCTCTTCGAAGACATTTACTACTCTGGAAACTATGACCAATGCTCACACAGCGCGCATATGGGCACTGAAAGCGCTTCATCATCATGGAGCTGTGGCCCGGCACTTCGTAGCTGTCTCGACAAACACTGAAGAGGTGGCGAAGTTCGGCATCGACACAGCGAACATGTTCGGATTCTGGGACTGGGTTGGCGGCCGCTATTCGATGGACTCGGCCATAGGTCTTTCGACAATGATCGCTATCGGCCCGGAGAACTTCCGGGCCATGCTTGCAGGCTTCCGCTCGGTAGACGAGCACTTCCGAGCATCCCCATTTCATAAGAATCTGCCTGTACTCATGGGGCTGCTCTCCCTATGGTACAATAACTTCTTTGGTGCCCAGACGGTTGCAGTCCTGCCCTACGACCAGTACCTAAAACGTTTTCCGGCCTATCTCCAGCAGTTGACGATGGAGAGTAACGGCAAGCGTGTTACGATAAAGGGTGCGGCTGTCAACTATCAGACGGGTCCTATTTACTTGGGCGAGCCGGGCACTAACGGACAGCACTCGTTCTACCAGCTTATCCACCAGGGAACTAAGCTGATTCCATGCGACTTCATCGGCTTCTGCCAAACGCTGAACCCGCTCGGGAATCATCACAGCGTGCTCATGGCGAACTTGTTCGCTCAAACGGAGGCACTGGCCTTCGGGAAGATAGAGGATGAGGTCAAGGCTGAAGGCGTACCGGAGTGGTTGATACCGCACCGCATCTTTGAGGGCAATCGTCCTACGAATACCATTCTCGCAGAACGGCTGACCCCGGAGACACTCGGGAAGCTCGTTGCTCTCTATGAACACAGCGTTTTCACCCAGGGTGTGATCTGGCAGATTGATTCCTTCGATCAGTGGGGCGTCGAGCTGGGCAAGGTACTGGCGACACGGATCATTCCTGAGCTGGAAAATGCCCAGGAGCCTGCACTCCGGCATGACAGTTCGACTAACACACTTATCCGGCGCTACCGCGGACTCAGAGGGAGGCGATCCTGAATGCCGTTTTGAAATGTAACGGTACAACAATCTTAATGGAAGTGAGTTTTACGAAAGACATAACAATAGTTGTTGCAGTAAACGAAAGGATGTTAACGATGGTATCAAAAATTAATTATATGAAACTGTCATTTAATGTGACCTCTTAAAACGTAGTATGTGAGGTGATTATTAGGATGAATGCAAAAAGTGCTGATCAGGACCAGAGAAATATCTGGAAGGTAGTCAAGGTAGTGCCTGAAAACCGTGACATCAATTCATTATATATCGAAGGATCCGATGAGAAGTATACCCGTAGAAAGGCAGGCCAATTTGTCTCCCTTATGATCATGGAGCCTGACGGATGGAGCGAACCACATTCGTTCTCCATAGCAAGCGCTCCCGAAGATTCCATTTTGCGTCTGACTATTAAGAAGGTAGGCAAGTTTACCTCGACCGTCCCGGATTTGAAACCGGGAACTCCGGTAAAATGTATAGGTCCCCTAGGCGCCTTCTGTAAGGATATTGATGTTAAACCGCTAATCGTAATGCTGGCCGGCGGCGTAGGCATAACACCGTTTTTGAGCGTGCTTAGACACTTCAGAAATATCAAGGCAGGCAATAAAGTAACACTCTTCTGGGTAAACAAGGGCATCGAAGATGTCTTCTCTTCAGATGAGATCGAGGCAATGACCAATGAACTCATCCTTACTGTTGTTTACTGCTTTAGCCGCGAAGACGATGTGCAAAAATACTTTCGGCAAGAGTACCCCGGCGTATTCTATGAGAAGGGCCGTTTGAGCAGCGATATCTTAAAAAGATCCGGTGTTACTGAGGATGCTGCATTTTATCTCTGTGGGCCGCCTCCCATGATGGAGTCTACGCTGAAGGAGCTTGGCAGCCTTGGTGTGGATCAATCAGCAGTACAACAGGAAAGGTTCACCTGGGAGAAGTGAATAGAAAGGATGCTACGATGGTCTGACAGCTGTAATCTTAACAGTATTATAAACTTATTGCTTTTTTATATTTTTCATGTATATACCCCTTGATCCTTCAGGACGCAAAAATCAAACCTGAGGAAGATTTCAAAAATAAAGTGGTAACCGGATTCAAACGATAGCTATCGAAGCCGGAACCAAAACCGGTCCCGGTATTACACCGATATTGGAGACCCTGTAAATGGCAATCACTCCAGATAGTCAAAGCCGCTCTAAAAGTGAAGAAAAATTGCAGTTTGGCTTGTTAATGGCGAGGCCTTTTGCCGTTATCGGCGCCGCGGTGATAACCTGGGTCAACCATTTAGGCGCCTCGGCAATTTTTCTCATCTTGGCTATATTGAAGATCTTTAGGCACAAACAGCTATCAAAGACAGTTCAGCAGCTCTATTACATCGGGGCGACATCCACGCCGATTATCATGCTGATCGGTTTGTTCACCGGCATGGTACTGGGCCTCCAATCTTACCATGCCCTGGTTAAATTTGGCGCGCAAGGGGCACTTGGCACCCTGGTAGCCCTATCCCTGGTCAGGGAAATGGGACCGGTTCTAACGGCTATAATGATTACAGCAAGGGCAGGTTCGGCTATTACTGCGGAGCTCGGCAGCCAACGCATCTCCGAGCAGATCGACGCCCTGGACACCATGCGCATTGATTCCCTCAGGTACCTTATTGCACCGAGGGTAGCCGCTTGCGTCATCAGCATTCCCATGCTGACCGCTTTATTTGACATCATCGGCATTATTGGCGGCTATATCTCCGGTGTGCTGCTTCTGGGCGCGAATGCCGGCACTTATTTCTATCGCGTGCAGGACAGCGTGGATTTTAAAGATGTCACTGACGGCTTTATCAAGGCGGTTGTTTTTGCGGTGATCATCTCCACCGTATGCTGTTACCAGGGCTATTTCGCGCACCTGCGCACTGATAGTCATGGGGCCAAGGCCGTAGGCCTTTCCACCACCTCGGCTGTCGTTGTGTCCTGTGTGCTCATTCTGGTGGCAGACTATGTGGTTACCTCCCTTCTGATATAGAGAGACTTCATGGATACTCCGTTGATAGAATTTAAAGATGTTACCAAGCATTTCGGGTCCCGAACTGTACTTGACCATGTTAACCTTCAGATCTATGAAGGGCAGGTCACGACCATTATCGGGCTTTCCGGTGCAGGTAAGAGTGTGCTCTTGAAGCATATCATCGGGCTGATCAAACCTGATGAAGGGACCATTCTTTTCCGGGGCAAACCTCTCAGCGCGATGACAAAAAACGAAAAGGCTACGTCCTTCGCTCAGATGAGTTACATGTTTCAGGAAAATGCTCTCTTTGATTCCATGAACATTTACGAAAATGTTGCGATGCCGCTTTGGGAGACAACAAACCTGAGCAAAGATGAAATCGATCGCAGGGTTATGGAGAGAATTAAACAGACGGAACTCGGCGACGCGATCTACAAGTATCCCTCGGAACTCTCCGGGGGCATGCAAAAACGGGCGGCCTTGGCGCGCGCACTGGTAACCGATCCTCAAATTATCCTTTTTGACGAACCAACTTCCGGCCAAGATCCTGTCAGGAAAAATGCGATCCTGAGTATGATTGCCCAGCACCAGAGAAAATTCGGCTTTACTGCGATACTGGTCAGTCATGAGATTCCGGATGTGTACTTTATCTCAAGCCGCATTCTCGCCCTCTATGATCGAGCTATTGTGTTTCAAGGTACTCCGGAAGAACTTGAAGATTTCGACCACCCGTTCAAAGATGAGGTCATCCGCAGTCTCGAAAGGCTACAGGAAGAATTAACAGGTCTGCACTCAAAGAGACAGTTCAAGGTTATGTACCATTCCCAAATGCACCGGAGAACACTCAAGGAAACTTACGTTGTTGCGGTTTTTACCTTGGTGGGATTGGATAAAATTATCACAAGCTTAGGTCATGACGCGGCACAGGAGGCAATACGGCGCGTGGGGGTGTATATTGATAAGCATTTTGGTGCCGTAGGGGGCTTTTCTGCCCGAAATAACACTAATGAATTTGTCACGGTGCTCCCCTATTCGGATCAACCTGAGGCTGCGGACATTTTAATGGATTTTATCAAAGATTTCCGGGAGCATGGAATTCGAGAAATTTGGGCTGATGCCAGCAAACAGGCAGTTTCGCTGGAGTGTGTTGAATTCACTATCCTTGCCGGACTTGCCGAGGGCCAGCCCATCGTAGAAATTGACTCGGTCATAGAGTCTGCTAAGAATCAACAAATAGAAATAGGCCGGTTTCGTTGCGCCGAGGAGTAACTAATGAAAAAATATTCGATGGAAACTATAGTTGGCATCTTTGTCGTTTTCGGTTTGCTCTGTGTTGGATATATGACAGTGAAGCTCGGGCATATTGCCTTTATCGGCGACAATTCATATACCCTCTCCGCCTCATTCACCTCAGTAACCGGTCTTAGAGTCGGCAGCCCGGTAGAAATATTAGGTCTTGATGTCGGTCGAGTGGATCGACTAACCATGGATCAGGAAAACCAGAAAGCCGTGGTAGTAATGAAGATCCAAAAGGATATAAAGGTTTATGATGATGCCATCGCCTCTATCAAAACAGAGGGACTGATCGGTGACAAATATCTCAGTATCGACCCAGGGGGAGCGGGCACAGTCCTTCAAGCAGGCGGGACCATTACCGAGACACAACCGGCTCTAGACATCTCAGAGCTTATCGGCAAGTATGCCTTTGGCGAGGTAAAGAAAAAACCGGACAACAATGAAAGTGGGAAAGCGAAGCCATGAATAAAATGATAGTTGGATTGAGTATCCTCATGCTCTTAGTGTCCTCTCTTACAGCATATGCTGTTACACCGTTTGACTCGGCTCAGGCGAATGCCAATAGAGTGATAGATGTACTGCGAGATCCCAAGCTCAAAGCAGTGTCGGCCAAAGAGATCAAAAAGGAGAAACTCCGGGCTATTTACAGAGACATGTTCGATGAAATCGAATTATCCAGGCGCACTTTGGGGCGGAATTGGAACAAGTTGAATCCTGTTCAGCGCCAGGAGTTCGTTCATCTCTATCAACAGGTACTGGAAAAGGCTTACATAGACAGGATACTTTCTTACACCAACGAGAAAATTGTTTTCTTTAAAGAAATTAAGCTCTCGGAAAACCAGGTCGAAGTTCAATCAAAAGTAGTCATGTCTTCAAAGGAAATACCAATCTTCTACAGAATGATTATGAAGGATGGCGTATGGAAAGTATACGACGTTGTTGTAGAGAGTGTGAGCCTGGTTCAGAACTATCGAAGCCAGTTCAATGATATCCTGGCACAAAATACACCCGAACAATTGCTTGTGATCCTCAGAAAAAAGGTGAAGGACCAATAGGAACCTGGGAGACGGGAAGCCTGAGCCGGAGATCGTTAGAAACTGCCCGGCGCTAAGCCCCTCTTGGCAGTGACGTTAAACATTATCCCGGTATAATATTATTTATAAAGCTCCCCGCCCACAGAGTGGGGCTTCCCGAATGGAAGATATGCTTACATTGCACCCCTTATCCCCGCCTGCAAGGTGGGGCTTGCGGGATGTGCCCCAGGTCAGGGAAAATTAAGAGAGGGATCCGCTTCATGAAACGCTTCTCCTTTCCGGTTCTACTGTTCACTTTTCTCACTGTGGGCTGCGCCCACAGCACTTACCATGATCCTTCCTTTACACATCCAGCCTTATCGCGCGAGCCCCACTTGATTATGGTTGCATCAAACTCGGAGCAGATCTTTTTGAAATCCAAGGAGGCGGAATCTAAAAATGAACTCTCTGATGACAAGGAGAATCTTGAAGACGATTCTGTTGGATCCTCAAAATCTCCTGAAACGTCGGTGAAATCTGAGAGTGGGGACGGTGGTGATAAAGAATACCTCGGTGATGTGGAAGAGGAAGAGGGCAAACAGGAAGAGACAGTAACAATCGCAGACCCCATTGAGCCCTTCAACCGGGCCATGTTCCAGTTCAATGATAAGCTATACTTCTGGGTCCTGAAACCGGTGGCGCAGGGATATAACAATGTCGTTCCCGAAGGAGCCCGGGTAAACGTGAAGAATTTCTTTTCTAATCTCGGATTTCCGATGCGGTTCGTCAGTTTTCTACTCCAGGCAGATTTCAGCAGTGCGGCCACGGAACTCGGCCGCTTCGCCGTAAATACAATCTGGGGTGTCGGGGGCCTTTTGGATCCTTCATCAGGCAAGGAACTGAATCTCGCGAAACAGGACACGGATTTAGGGATAACCCTGGGAATCTATGGGGTTGGACAGGGTTTCTACATCGTATGGCCGGTGGTCGGTCCTTCCAGCGCGCGGGATTCGGTGGAGATAGCCGGTGAGTATTTCCTGTATCCCGTCTCTTATATTAATCCCTGGTATGCCTGGCTGGGAGTCAGGTCATACGAGGTGGTGAACAATACCTCCCTGAGGATCGGCGATTATGAGTCCCTTAAAGAGGCGGCAATCGATCCTTATGTAGCGCTCCGCAATGCCTACATTCAATATCGGCAGAAGAAGGTTAAGGGGAGGGATGTTAAACAGGATCAAACCACGCCCGCAGGAGCAATGTTGGAGAAGTGACCGAACATTAACGGGCCTTACTTGCAGTGATAATAAGAAATCAAATGAAGATAGGAAATCATACGAAAAACCTTAAAGTAATTGTAATATCGGCATTAATGATCCTTACAATCCCGGCAGTCGCTGTTGCGGGCGGGCTATTTGGTCCGCCACAACCCATTTCAAAAGAGGAAGGAGGATTACATACCGGGATAGGTTATTGGCTTCATGAGGATAGATTCAAGAATGACACAGAACACGTAGTTAGACAAAATCAGCTTTATTCGCAGGTAGGCTATGGAGCCAAGTATTGGGAAGTATATGCACGAATCGGGGTATCAGATTTAAAAATCCCCGATGCCTTCAGTTCTACAAGTACTTTGACTACAACTACCAAAAATGATTTTGAAGAAAACTGGAAATTTTCCGGCACTTTAGGGGCAAAGGGGTTTTATCCCATTAACAGGATATTCGGAATTGGAGCCTTCATTCAGGGGACCTATACTAACAGTGACTTCACGGATAATGTTTCAGGGACTCAAAATGGCATTCCTTATACAGTGGAACTCAAGGTGGAAAATTTATGGGACCTGAATTTCGGTATTGGCTTTCAAGCCACGGGCCCATACGCTATAAAGCTATACATAGGGCCCTATCTCTATTATTCGGAGGCGAAGGCATCTCAGCCCGCGAACATTTCAGGTCTTAAATTTGCGGCAGGGAATGTTACAATTAAGAACAAAACAAATATCGGAGGATACACAGGGGTCGACATACCCCTCACCAAGGGTTTCCGCCTGAATGTTGAAGGACAATACTCCGAAAGGTTATCCGCGGGGTGTGCTGTTACCTATACATACTAAATTTTTAATGAGATAGCGCTTACAAAAATAACTTGATTGATAAACGGGGGTTTTTCGCATGTTCCCCCTAGCCTTCTTGCTCACTATAAGTGGCGTTATGTTAATTGAAAAAATGGCTCTCTGATTGTCGATTAAAGATAATGAAAAAAAATGTCGATATAGGAATCAACGGAGAGTCTGCGATGTTCGTTCATCGTCCATGGGACACATAAATCATGGAAAAGTGATTCCAACCCATGACAAAACGGCATAGGTGGATTTCGTTACTTCCCCCAGGGGATATTAATTCCTTTGGGGGTTTTTTTACATCCTCTTACCGACTTTCTTCCTGAAATCCTGTTTTTACAGTTTTTCGCAAGAAGGCAACATTTCAAACGCAAATCATCGATTTTGGCTTGAAACAAGACAGCTATTTCCAAAAGCAATTTTCTCCTTGAATGCCTGACAACAAAAGAGTATTTATTAGCTGTTTGTCACTCCCCATAGGTCAATAAATCCAAGAATCTAACCTCTAACCTTTTGGAGGTCATAATGGAAAGGAGTTTCCGTAGGGTGCCGATATGAAACCTCCGAGGGAGCGCTTTTTTCTCCTTTGGAGGCCTTTTAATTTTTGGATAACAAGAAAAGAAAGTGATAATTTTCAATTATGTCTCGCCTCCATCCTTGCCTCCATACAGGGGATGTTTGAGAGTCAGAAGGTTGCTGGAGTCAGGCCATTAACTACCAAAATAAAAAGGAGGTACAATAATTAATTCTCACTATTGGCAATTGAAACTATGGACTGTGGTAGCTTGTATAGCATTATTTCTCGTTCCTAAAGGCGTGTAGCCGGTTCCGGCCATCAGCGGAGAAGACCTTATCGCTGCCGTGCCTGAAATAACGAAGGTGGCAAGAATCGAAGTCCATAACCTCTCAAACGTGCCTTCCGACTACATGGGTCCGGAACGATGGATTGGACTGCAAAAGATGGTGATCGAGGATTTGCGCCGGCCGGAGGTTGCCGGCGTGATCGTTTCTTATGGCACGTATACGTTAGAAGAGATGGCCTACTTCCTGGACCTCACGGTATCAAGTGAAAAGCCGATTGTCCTCATCGGCGCACAACGCAATGCCTCGGAAAGAGATTTTGACGGTCCCGCAATCTCCTCAATGCCGTGCGTATCTGCGTATCACCCGGCGCTAAGGGAAAGGGGTCGATGATCGCTCTGAATAACCATATCAATGCAGCGAGGGAGGTTACAAAAACCCATACTTCGGATGTGGAAACATTTAAGTCGTGGGACTTTGGCTTTTTGGGTAACGTCGACTAGGACAGGGTGATCTTCTACCTCCTACTGTTAATCATGTTATAAAAGGATTAAAAAAGAGAGTGGCAGGAGGACATACTTCTTCCTGAAAGCATTAGATCTGTCGTTAACATCCATAAGGAGTAACCCATGAAAAAGAACACTACCCTGTTTATCCTGTTATTGTTAGCATTAATAATTTCCTGCGCCCCCACAAACAGTTCTCGCTATCGTGAGGGTAGTAACGTGGGGCAGGAAACCGGCATGACCGTGCAAGACGAACGGCGCTTGACCGAGGAAGCGCTTCCGAAAATGATTAAGGATTATCCCTCGGCCAAAAACCAGGAACTTCAAAAATATGTTTCTAGTCTCGGCATGAAAATCGTCAAGGCAAATAAGTTGGAGGGCAATCCCTATCATTATGATTTTACAGTTGTTGACGTTGTCGATGTCAACGCGTTTGCGATGCCGGCCGGAAAAATATTTGTGACCGCACCACTGATTGCCATGGCATCCAATGAAGCGGAACTTGCCGGGGTCATTTCACATGAAGTCGGCCACATCGTTGCCAGGCACTCTGCGGAGCGGATGTATGCAATGGAAAAATCCAAGAATAAAACATGGCTATACGCAGCCGGTGGGGCTGTCCTGGGTGCGGCCATTGGATATGGCGTGGGGAGAATGCTTTGCGCCGAAGGTGACACAAGCTGTCACGCAAAAGCGGCCTTGTTAGGAGGCGCCGTTGGCGGCGGTGGAGGGCTGCTCGCACAAAAATATACATTCCTGGTGAATTCCCGGGAAGACGAAATGGAAGCGGATCGCCTCGGGTTCAAGTATGCAGTAGGCGCCGGATACGATAAAGACCAGGTTGGAAAATTTTATGAAAAGCTTCTCGAGACAGAAAAAAAGGCCAACAAAAGCGGCAATGCTGTCGTAAAAAGTCTTTCCGATGCGATGAGCACACACCCTCCCAGCGAGGAAAGGGTCAAGCAAATGAACGAACTGGCCGCGAATAGCCCCGCAAAAACAGGACTTACAAATACCCCTGATTTCAACAGAGCCAAGCAGGTTGCCGCGGGACTGCGCAAAAAATAGCGCCCATAAGACAGCCTCCTCGATCAGTGAGGAGGATCTAGATTTTCTGATCAGAAATGTGATTTGTCCCTTCGAACGTAAGGGAGAAGTCTTGTCTCTGAGTGCAGGTCTTCAACACTTCAGCAACAATTTAAGAGAAGACCTGTTTCATACAGGCTTTCTTCGCGGGATGATGGAAAGCCATGAGTAGGGCTTGAATTGTCATTTTTTACCCCTCATGCCATCAGAAGTGCGTGGTGGAATTCGAGGAATGGTTATCGCATGTTTACACTGGCAATCGACAAACTTAATCGAACTTTGATTCCAGGGACTTGTAGATGTAACGAATACTATCTTTTTGTCTCGTTCTTCCTGAAAGCGTTAAAATGGGCTACCTTCAATAGATAGAAGGTTACAATTGTAAATCAACGGTCAAGAAAAGAAAAAAGGCAGAGTCAATCGACCCTGCCTTTATTTATTATTATCTATTGAGTATGTTACTTCATTTTTCTCCTGAGCCCTGCCAACCCTACTAGACCAAGCCCAAGAAGCAGCATGGTGGCGGGTTCCGGAACACCTACATTGACCCTAAGACTCCCGCCATTATCACCCACCGCAAATGTAGAATAATCATCATTTGCTCCGAGCCAAAGAATGCCAGTCCTTCCACTAATAGTTACTTGATTTCCAATCACGAATAATCCAGGATCATTCTGCGACACAGTCCGTGTTGATGAGAGGAGGTCAGCGCTTCCTACATAGCCAATTAACTGCATGTGTTGCCCATTTTTTATCCATTCATCATATAAATAACCAGCGCCTACTGCTTCCCCATTTGGGCCAAAATACCCTTGCGAGGTTTGCCATGACCATGTACCACTAATATATGTTATAGTAACAGACTCTCCAGTAAGGTTTAATCCCGTATCTGTCCATACTGGGTCTGATGAGACGGTAAACGTATTTGCCATTGCGACTGAAGATATCAAGCCGACCATCAATATTGCTAAAAGTATGGATCGTTTCATCTTATGCCTCCTTATATTTTAGGTGAGATATATAATATTAGCATAAAATATGCCAATATCTTAACTACATGATATTTAATGCTTTTCTTATATTGAGGTAAAAATTAGATTACACATATTGTAAACAATTCCGACACTCTCAAGGGGGTAAAATTGTCGTATTCTGATGATTATATAAGAATCATAATAAGTTACACATGTTTCTAAATCTGTAAAAATTCCCGACGATTT
>PDVH01000028.1_pt1 | contig 39691 bp, 29 predicted proteins | sample 1369781 | NCBI WGS metagenome assembly PDVH01 (sample SAMN07795378, study PRJNA414565) | Alkali sediment metagenome, whole genome shotgun sequencing project. | isolation source: glacial lake sediment | place: Bosnia and Herzegovina: Donje Bare Lake | collected 2016-06
GAGATATCGTGGTGTTTATATACCCTGAAGACAGATCCAAGGATTTTATCAAACGGGTCATCGGGGTCGGCGGCGATACCATAGAAATAAAAAATAAAAAAACTTACTTAAACGGCCTGCCATACAACGATTCCCATGGGGTTTATACTGATGATTTCATCATTCCGGGCTCTATACAACCTCGCGACAACTTTGGACCGGTTACAGTTCGTCCTGGTTCCATTTTTGTTATGGGTGATAATAGAGACCATAGTTATGACAGCAGATTCTGGGGTCTCGTGGATCTGAAAGATGTTATGGGGAAGGCCTTCATCATCTATTGGTCATGGGATACGGAAAACCACGGTGTCAGGTGGAGCCCCGTTAGAGATTCTCATAGACCGTGAAAAAAACTTCATACCCTCAGCCTACCCTCTGATTGCTGATATTCCGTCTCATAACAGATAAGAAACAACCAGCGCACCTGAAATAAATATCAGAATAAAAACGGTCAGCCAGGAAACAATATTCATAACAGGTCCGTTGACGTATTTGCCCATGATCCGCCGGTCGTTGATAAGAAGCAGCATAGCAATCAAAATAAAAGGGAGGAGGATTCCATTGATCACCTGAGAATAGAACATAATGGCAATCAATGGTATATCGGGAAGGAGGATAATACCGGCCCCCAAAAATATCATCAGAAAATACATACCATAGAATTGTGGCGCTTCCGTAAACTTGCGATTGACGCTTGACTCCCATCCAAAGGCCTCACATATGGTATAAGCCGTGGAAAGAGGCAGGATGGAGGCTGCAAACAGCGACGCATTAAGCAAACCAAAGGCAAACAGCAACGAACAGTATTTTCCTGCCAAAGGTGCCAAAGCCAAAGCCGCATCCTTGGCATTCTCTATTTTTATCCCGTTTTGGAAGAGTGTCACGGCGCAGAGCATGATGATGAAAAAGGCCACGATGTTAACGGTGAAAGATCCCACTATTACATCCAGCCGGGTATATTTATAGTCCTCCGTCTTAAGACCCTTGTCCACAATCGATGATTGGAGATAGAACTGCATCCACGGCGCAATCGTTGTCCCGATAACGCCGATAACCATGGTGAGAAAAGCGGGATTAAAACTAAAAGCGGGCGTAACAAAAGCCGCTCCTATTTCTTTCCAGTCGGGCTTGCCCATAAAACCGGAGATAATGTATGACAGATAAAAAATACAGGCTACAAGAAACGCCTTCTCCACGGATTTATAAGTCCCCTTTACTACCAGCCACCAGACAAATATAGCACTGGCAGGTACCGAGATGTATTTGCTGATCCCGAATATTTCCATACTTGCCGCCACACCTGCAAACTCCGATAAAGTATTTCCCAGATTTGCAAGAAAAAGCAAAATCATCAAATAGAAAGTCACTTTGGCGCCAAAACGCTCACGTATGAGGTCAGACAGGCCCTTGCCGGAGACCACTCCCATACGGGCGCACATCTCCTGGATAAGAATAAGAACTAATGTAATAGGAGCCAGGGTCCAGAGAAGGGACAGACCGAATTCAGACCCCGCTAAAGAATAGGTGGTAATTCCACCGGCGTCATTATCGACATTGGAAGTGATGATGCCCGGACCGAGAAGGGCGAAGAAAATGCCCAGAGACCGCCAGGTCCTTTTTGGGAAAACGTTTCGGAGCAAAGATCGGAATGATGTTCTGGAAGCATCTCTAAACATGATTTTCCTTCACCGTCTTCATCCATGGTGCTTATTTTCCCAAATGAGGGGCGACTACATCCAGAAGGTTTTTAAAAATGATTACCCCTTTAATCACGTTGGTTTCGTCCACAACCGGTATGGCCATAATGCCATACTTGGCAAAGTGCTCGGCAATCGTCTCCTTGTCCTCATCAAGAAATACGGAAACGACCCTGCTATCCATCAATTCAGAAAGAGGCGTATGCGGAGCGGCCACGAGAAGCTCACGCAGAGAAAGCATACCCAGGAGGTGTTCATAATCATCGACCACATACAGGTAATAGATAAAATCCATATCCTCCGCTTCCTTGCGAATACGCGCCAGCGCTTCACCTGCGGATACCTGCGCAGTGAAACACAAAAAAGAGGTGGTCATAAGACCTCCCGCTTTTTCTTCCGGATGAGCCAAAAGTTCCTTGACATCTTCGGCTATATCTTTCTCCATTTCCATGAGGATATCCTCAGCCTTATCTTTCGGGAGGTCTCCCAGAAGATCTGCTGCTTCACTAAGCGACATCTCTTCAATTATATCGGAAGCTTTTGCGGCTTTCATATCTTCAATCAGACTTACCTGAATCTTTGGGTCCGTTTCTTCCAAGGTCTCAGCTGCCGTCTCGATATCCAGGGATTGAAAAACGGCGCTTCTCTTATAAACATCGAGCTCCTCAATTATATCGGCGAGATCTGCCGGTAGAAGCTGGGCTAAACGATTCTGAGATATTTTTAGATGCAAAAGATCGGGAGAAGATAGCGGCTGGACAAATTTCCAGGAAATAAACTGATCGGCAGGCGTAGAATCGAAAAATCCTCGTGAAAAAAAATCCATGGTCTTTTCCAGCTCGACGCGTCGCATCAAGCCGCGAAAACCGACATCCACATGTACCAGGTGAAGATAGCCGCGTGCTTTCAAAAATTGAAGATCATTCACCCTACGAACTTTCGCCCCATCGGTATCGACGATCTGTTTATCCAGCAGTGTATCTTTTAGCAATAGTTCTCCTCCACTAAGGACAGGTTCACGAAAATCCTCTAACGACTGCGGATCGGCCACAAATTCGCCGCCAGTTTCCGCAACCTTCTGCCATGACAGAAGGAGTGGCTTCTTGCTGGTTTTCAAGAGCATATATGTAACGACAGGGTAAGGCTCGGTCAGGTGTGCGACCAGATCAATTATCTTTCCCAGCGGTTTTCCCCTGTCATCAATAACTTTTTCACCCAGGATCTGGCTTAAAAATAAAAAAACCTGTGGTTCTGAATTTACTCCCATACTTAAGTACCTCCAGGCAAATTTTCTATAGCATTATTGAAAATATTAAAAAAGCTTTTTTTATCTCTATTGATATGATATGAAATAATAAATTGTCATGAAAGGCGATACGCAAACTTAGGTATTGCGCCAAGAGAGCCTTTTAATTTAATCCTGAGAGATTGAAAAAGGATATGAAATTAAAAAATATTGTAACTTTAGTGTCAGCCTTCTCCTTCCGAGGGAAGGCTTTTTTATTGCTATGGACATTAGGGGTGGTATAGGGCAATGGAACAGAAAAAAGTGGTCATGGATGCAGAAGGCATTGACAGGTCCCTCACGAGGATAGCTTATGAAATTCTGGAGAAAAACAAGGGTACAGAGGAATTATGTCTTGTAGGAATCAGGACCGGTGGAGTCTACCTTGCGGAGAGGCTGAAAAAAAAGATAAGCGGAATGGAAGGAGTCGATATACCTTCAGGAATTCTGGACATCACACTTTACCGAGACGACCTTCGCCTTTCCGATAAGAAACCGATGCTGGAGAAGACGTATATTCCGTTTTCCCTGGATAACAAGAAAGTGGTGCTGGTCGATGACGTCCTCTTTACCGGCAGAACGATACGAGCAGCCATGGATGCTCTCATTGATTTCGGCAGACCCAAGTTTATCCAGCTTGCAGTGCTTATTGACAGAGGACATCGCGAACTGCCCATCCGGGCAGATTTTGTCGGGAAGAATTTACCCTCTTCGCTATGGGAATCAGTTGTTGTCAAACTCACGGAGAAGAACGGGATAGACGAAGTTGTTATCCAAGAAGGCAGTCAGCCTTGAAACATAGACTACCAGTGATTTTTTGAGGTTCCATTATGGAGTTAGCAAAAAAAGACATCCTTGGCATAAAGGACCTGTCCGTTGATGAGATCAACCTCATTCTAGATACGGCGGTATCTTTCATCGAAGTCTCCACAAGAGAAATAAAAAAGGTCCCGACCCTGAGAGGTAACACAGTCGTGAATCTGTTTTTCGAGGCTAGTACAAGGACGCGGACCTCCTTTGAAATCGCCGGGAAAAGGCTTAGCGCCGATACCATAAATATTTCTGCATCAACGAGCAGCGTTGTAAAAGGTGAAACCCTCATCGACACGGCCCGAAACTTGGAAGCCATGAACCCGGATGCCATCGTTATTAGGCACTCGGCCGCAGGAGCTCCCCATATGCTGGCCAGAATGGTAAAACAGTCCATAATCAATGCCGGTGACGGAGCCCATGAACACCCAACTCAGGCTTTATTGGACATGATGACCATAAAAGAAAAAAAGGGGAAGATTTCTGGTCTAAAAGTGGCTATCGTCGGTGATATTTCACATAGCCGGGTAGCCCGTTCCAATATTTACGGCCTTACAAAAATGGGAGCACATGTGATTGTGGCTGGACCGGCGATGATGCTTCCGCGAAACATTGAACAAATGGGAGTGACCGTCCATAATAATCTGGAGAAAGCTATCATTGATGTTGATATTATCATGATGCTTAGAATTCAGTTGGAAAGACAACAGCAGAAAATATTCCCATCGCTCCGTGAGTATTCCAATTATTTCTGTCTGAACGGACAAAACATCAAGCTGGCAAAGGATGATGTCCTGGTTATGCATCCGGGACCAGTCAACAGAGGAATTGAAATAGCTCCAGATATCGCCGACGGTCCTTACTCTGTAATACTTGACCAGGTAACAAACGGTGTCGCCGTACGTATGGCGCTGCTCTATTTGTTAATCGGGGGTAAATCATGATGCTACTATTGAGAGGCGGAAGAATTATTGACCCTTCCCAGAATCTGGATGCGCAGATGGACCTCATAATTGAAAACGGTAAGATCGCCAAAATAGGTAAAAACATACATAAACCGGATAATACTTCCCGGAAGCTAGCATCCGGAGAAATCAATATTCTTGATCTCAAGGGCAAGGTTATAGTGCCGGGGTTAGTTGATATGCATACTCATCTTCGCGAACCTGGATTTGAATACAGAGAAACAATCCAGACGGGCAGCGTTGCCGCCGCCGCCGGGGGATTTACCTCGGTTGCCTGTATGCCCAACACCAATCCAGTCAATGACACCCGGTCAGTTACAGAGTACATAAAGAGAAAGGCAGCTGCCTGCAATCTTGTTAATGTATATCCCATCGCATCTATCAGTATGGGATCAGAAGGTGCCGTAATGACGGAGTTCAGGGATTTGAAGGATGCCGGTGCCGCTGCATTCTCAGATGATGGAAAACCTGTCACAGACAGTGCCTTGATGAGAAGGGCTCTTGAATATGCCTCTTCCCTCGATATGCCAATTATCTCACACTGCGAAGATACTTATCTGTCGGCGGGGGGATCAATGAACGAAGGATTTGTGTCCACAGAACTTGGCCTTCAAGGGATTCCCAATATAGCGGAAGACGCAATTATTGCGAGGGACATTATTATCGCCGACTACACCGGAACGACCCTTCACATCGCCCATGTGAGTACTGCGGGGGCTGTCAGATTAATCAGGGATGCCAAAGAGAGGGGTGTTAAGGTAACAGCCGAAACCGCTCCCCACTACTTTACTCTTACTGACGAGGCCTTAAGAGGGTTCGATACATGCGCGAAGGTCAACCCCCCTTTGCGCACAATTGAGGACGTCACTGCAATACGAGAAGGACTTAACGATGGAACCATCGATGCAATTGCCAGCGATCATGCCCCGCATGCCTCTACAGATAAAGAGGTGGAATTTGAATATGCCACTTTTGGAATGACAGGACTGGAAACCTCCCTTGTTCTTGGTCTGAGACTTGTTGACGATAGTATCATTACACTGAATCAATTGCTTCTCAAGATGAGTACAAACCCGGCAAAGATACTTAACATCCCAAAAGGGACCCTGAAAATAGGAGCCGATGCTGACATCACGGTAATAGATCTAGATAACCATTGGACAGTTGATCGTAGCGGGTTGCGTTCAAAGGGTAAAAACACACCCTTTAATGGATGGGCTATGAAGGGGAAAGCCATAATGACAATTATGGGTGGTATAATAAAACATCAAGATGGTGTTGAATAACATACTTTCCACAGGCTGTTCAAAAGCTTGTCCCGTACTTGATACGGGATGTTCATATGCAAGGCTCGCATGGTTCGACAGGCTCACCATGACAGTATATGAAGCCTGTCCTGAGCGTGTCGAAGGAAAGGGCGCAGCGCAACACTGCAGATGGACGTTTTTGAACAGCCTGTCAAGGGTTGACATGAACACGCGAATATCACATAAGAGTCCGGCAATTGTCCTCTACTGCCTCGATTACGGAGAATCAGACCGGATCGTAACCTTTTACACCAGCGATTTTGGTAAAATCAAAGGAATCGCCAAAGGTGCCCGTCGAAGTAAAAAAAGATTTTCCAATGCCCTCGAATCTTTTTCCCATGGTAACGTCCTTTTTTATAAAAAGGGACGTGGAACACTGGCCTTCATTGAAGGTTTCGACATCGTCGATCATTACGCAAATATCAGAGAAGAGCTGGAAAAAACACTTATTTCATCATATCTCATTGAGCTGGTCGATAAATTTACGCCGGAAGGCAAGAAAAACGCCGAATTATTTCACTTAGTGCGGAATTTTCTGGGACTTATAAATGCCGAGAACTCTTTGGATGTGTTAATTCGCTTTTTTGAAATACGACTGCTGAAGGTTATGGGGTATGAACCGGTGCTTGACCGGTGTACGATGTGCAAAAAACCGGTTAATGAAAAGATCTCCTATCACTTTATCGTAAATGACGGGGGACTGAGATGCAATACATGTTACCAAAATAACTCCAGTTATCTTGACGTTTCCCTCGGAACCATTAAAACACTCCTCTTGGGAAAGGAAATTGATATGGAAAGGATTACCAGGATTATCCTATCTGACCAGATAGCTAAGGAAAGCAAAAATATCCTCGTCAGTCTCATATGCCACCTCATAGGGAAAGAAATTAAATCATTACATGTTCTCAACGAAATACGGGAAATATGCATATAATCATTGCAACTGTATCAGGTTTTTCATGTTGACACTGTGGCATCCCCATGTTAATTAACTCCCGGTAAATACCTATAAAAATCAAAGTCGAAGCCCGTATCACGAGCTTATGGTAAGTGATGTGGTATTGCTATTTTTCTTATTATCGCCCGCCGGAGACGGGATAGGAGGGTAAGGTGAACTTTCAGGAACTGATAATTGCCCTTAATAAATACTGGGCAGACTACGGCTGTGTTATTCAACAACCATATGATCTTGAGGTTGGTGCAGGAACCTTTAACCCTGCAACATTTCTTCGATCGCTTGGACCCGAACCATGGAACGTTGCGTATGTTGAACCTTCGCGAAGGCCCACCGACGGACGCTACGGAGATAACCCAAACAGACTTCAGCATTACTATCAGTATCAAGTAATTTTAAAGCCTTCTCCCCAGGATATCCAAGAGCTCTACCTTGATTCCTTGAAGAGTTTCGGCATAGACCCTCTTGATCATGACGTACGATTTGTTGAGGATGACTGGGAATCGCCGACACTGGGTGCTTGGGGACTCGGATGGGAGGTATGGCTCGATGGTATGGAAATAACACAGTTTACATACTTCCAGCAATGTGGAGGTATTGACCTGAATCCCGTATGCGGGGAATTGACATATGGCATCGAGCGTATAGCCATGTATATCCAGGAGATAGACAATGTCTATGACCTCACGTGGAACGACCAGGTAACTTATGGAGACGTTCACCACAAGGGTGAAGTGGAGTGGTCGCATTACAACTTCGAATTTGCAGATGTTGATATGCTCAGAAAATTTTTCGATATGTGTGAGTCTGAATCTACAAAAATGGCAGAGAAGGATTTAGTGCTGCCCACATACGACTATTGCCTCAAGTGTTCCCATATATTCAATCTGCTGAATGCCCGCGGCGCCATCAGCGTGGCTGAGCGTACAAGTTACATAGGCAGGGTGAGAAACCTGGCAAGGCTAAGCGCTGAAGGTTACCTGAAACAACGGGAAAAGATGGGTTACCCCTTGATGGGAAAGGTAAAGAAATAATTAGACTCTAAATCCTATGCTCTAAACAATAGAAATTGCGAATGTCCAAAACGTTTGGAATTTTGGTATTGGAATTTAGAACATGTTTAGGATTTAGATATTAGAATTTAAGATTGGAGTTAATCAATGGGCAAGGAACTGCTACTTGAGATAGGAACAGAGGAAATACCCGCCGCCTTTTTACCCAAGGCAATTAAAGACATGGAAGAAATTATCCATAAGGAATTTTCTAATAAACGCATAGGGCACGGCGATATCAAGGCCATGGCAACTCCCCGAAGACTCTGTCTTTGTGTTGCTAACGTGTCAAGCAGGCAGAAAGACCAGGTTATTGAAAAAATTGGTCCGGCCAAAAGGGTAGCCTTCGATGAAAAAGGAAACCCTACTAAGGCTGCCACTGGTTTTGCAGCGGGACAGGGAATAGATGTATCGGAAATTGAAACAATCAAAACGGAAAAGGGTGAATATATCTGTGCCAGAAAAAAGATTGCCGGAGAAGATACAAAATCCATGTTGCCGGATATCCTCAAAAAATTCACCTTATCTATACCCTTTAAGAAGTCTATGCGCTGGTCTGACCTGGATATTCGCTTTGCAAGACCAATTCACTGGATACTCGCCATTTACGGAGATGAAACAATACCATTTGTGATCGGAAATATCGCCAGCGGTGATAGAAGTTATGGCCATCGTTTCATGAGTCCAAAATCGTTTAAAGTCAAAAACCTGAAAGACTACATTACAAAATGTAAAAAACATTTCATCATTGTTGATCCCGATGAGCGGAGAAAAATTATCCTTGAAGAAGCCCAAAAAGTCGCAGAATCTGTTAATGGGAAGTTTTTTTACACGGAAGACCTCCTTGAGACAGTAACCTATCTTGTTGAATACCCGACAGCAGTCTGCGGTAGTTATGAAAAAGAATATCTGAAACTGCCTAAAGAGCTTCTCACGACCGCAATGATTTCACATCAGAAATATTTCCCTGTTGTGGATGATAAAGGAAACCTGCTGCCATATTTTATTACCATTAACAACACCCTCGCTCGAGATCCTTCACTTGTAGCCCGTGGCAATGAAAAAGTAATACGTGCAAGGCTTGCTGATGCAAAATTTTTCTTTGAAGAGGATCAAAAAACACCCCTTGATAAACACTTTGAGAAGCTAAATCAGGTTGTATTTCACACTCAGTTGGGTACTTCTTATGAGAAAGTCATGCACTTCAGACAGCTGGCCCTGTACATAACTGATCAGATAAATCCAGCCCTTAAAGAAACAGTTGATCGCACCGCAATCCTCTCCAAAGCAGATTTGGAAACGCAGATGGTCTGTGAGTTCACTGAACTCCAAGGAATCATGGGTCGGGAATATGCATTGATAGCCGGTGAAAATCCTATTGTAGCTAAGGCCATCTATGAACATTACCTGCCGACCGCGGCCGGAGGTGAACTACCGGAAACGGATGAGGGAGCTATAGTCAGTATTGCAGATAAGATTGACACAATTGTTGGATTCTTCGGCGTTAACCTGATTCCGACGGGTACTGCAGATCCTTATGCATTGCGAAGACAGGCAATTGGAATTATCAATATAATCCTCAACAAACAGTACTCCCTGGATTTGAAAAGCCTGATTGAAGTAAGTCTTTCAATTCTAGATAATAAGTTAAAGCGGCCTCCTGAGGAAATCAAAATCGATGTACTCGAATTTTTCAAGGGAAGATTTGAAAATCAGCTCATTTCTCAGGGACATCCATATGATGTAGTTGACGCGGTCCTAGAGACTGGCGCATCAGATATTGTCCAATCACTTAAAAAAATCGAGGCCATGGAAACTTTCAAGTCCCATAAGGATTTTGAGCCACTGGCAATCGCCTTTAAGAGGGTGGGTAATATCATTAAAGACTTCAAAAACGGCTCTGTTGATCCCACGAAGTTTGAAACTGATGAAGAGAGGGATCTATACTCTGCCTTCTCGCGCTCAAAGGAGAAAGTAGTAAATAATATCAAATATAATGATTATCAATCGGTATTTATGGAACTGGCCACTTTGAGAAAACCGGTAGATGATTTTTTTAATAAAGTCCTGGTAATGGCAAAAGATGATGCAGTACGATTTAACCGACTTTCCCTATTAAAGGAGATATCGGAGATGTTCCATATGATTGCCGATTTTTCAAAGATTGTTACAGGATCCTGATTTTTTTCATTCAAGAGACAAATCTGCCACTTTTCCCGTGATATTTATCGAGCGTGTTGTGGTCGTTTTTAGCGAAACAAGTTTATATTGAAATTATCTTTATTCTGATTTAATATAAAAAAAGTAATTTCATCATAGCTGATAGTCAAATAAATCAACACCAATGATATAATATATGGATACACAAATTGACACTTTTCAAACAGAAAAAAACGCGATGAATGACCATCTGATAAGAAATCAGCAGGCCGCTCTTGAGGAGCAATTGCGCATCCGCAAGGCATTGCAGGATATTACAAATCGGATTCATGCTGCACAGAATACAAAGCAGATCCTTGTAGATCTGAGGGATGGTATTCTCAATCTATTTGACGCCCATTCAATCACTATGTACGTGGTAGACAAATTAAGAAGTGAAATCTATTCCATGTTCCTAATTGGTTCTCGACTTAAAGAAATAAGGGTACCCATAAGCAATAAGAGCATTGCCGGTTATGTAGCAATTACCGGTAGATCAGTTAACATAGCCGACGTTTATGATACGGGAGAGTTGAAGAACATTGATAAAGAATTGGCCTTTGATTACAGCTGGGATAAAAAATCCGGTTTCAAAACTAAACAGGTTCTGGCAGCACCTATTTTCTACGAAAAGAGCCTCAAAGGAGTTGTACAGATACTGAACAAAAAAGGTGATGGTAAATTTGCAGAAGATGAACAGGGTTTTCTACAGGAAATAGCCGATGTTTTAGGAATCGCCCTTCACAATCAGGAGAGGTTTGCCAAAAGGAGAAGAACGAGATTCGATTACCTCATCACACGTGGTTTAATTAAAGAAGAAGAGCTGGACAGCGCGTGGGATGAAGCAAGAGAAAAAAAAGAAAATATGGAGACCTTCCTGACGAATAGATATAAAGTGTCGAAGGACGATATTGCCAAATCCTACGAGGAATATTTCCGCTGCAAAGTCATACCATTTAGTGAGAAAATACCTATCCCGGGAGACCTGTTAAACAATTTAAAAAAAGAGTTCCTGCGCCGTGAGATGTGGGTCCCTCTTGGAAAAGTGGAAGGAAACATCCATGTCATCATGGACGACCCCAACAACATCCTGAAGAGAGACATGATCGAAAGCATATTAAAAACTAAGGATGTTAAATATGATGTAGCCCTCAATGAAGTAATAATTAAGTATATCAATCTGTTTTATTCAACACCCGAAGGTGAACACTCAATAAGCGATATCCTGGGGAGACTTGATGCGGAAGATGAAACTGAAGAAGAAGAAAACGGCGAGGTTATCACAGAATCGGACAGTGTCATCATGCAAATTGTGAATAGGGTCATTAACGATGCATACGCAAGGCGTGCATCCGACATTCACGTCGAACCAAATGTTACGAAGAAAAACATGGAAATCCGTTATAGGGTTGACGGAGATTGCATTCTTTATCAGACTCTCCCTTATAGTTACCGGGCCGCCGTCGTTTCAAGAATAAAAATAATGTCTAATTTGGACATCACTGTGAAGAGACTCCCTCAGGATGGAAAGATAAAATTCAGACGGTCTGGAGGAGATGAGATAGAGCTTCGTGTTGCTACTATTCCCACGCAGGGTGGCGTGGAGGACGTGGTCTTGCGAATACTCGCCAAGGGTACGACCATGCCTCTTGAAGATATGGATTTATCAGAGAGAAATTATAAGGAACTTGTAGGCGTTGCCGAAAAACCCTACGGCATGATACTTTGTGTCGGACCAACCGGTTCCGGCAAAACTACAACCCTCCATGCTGCACTGCGCCATATAAATACCCCTGACAGAAAGATATGGACTGCCGAAGATCCCGTTGAAATTACCCAGTACGGACTTCGTCAGGTCCAGGTGCATCCAAAGATCGGATTTGACTTTGCCGCTGCCATGCGCTCCTTCCTCCGTGCCGATCCGGATGTTATTATGGTAGGTGAAATGAGAGATTTTGAAACGGCAAAAATCGGTGTTGAGGCATCGCTGACAGGACACTTAGTTTTCAGCACACTCCACACAAACAGCGCCCCAGAAACTATCGTGAGACTCTTAGACATGGGTATCGATCCCCTGAATTTTGCAGACTCCCTTTTAGGCATCCTTGCCCAGCGGCTGGTAAGGACCCTCTGCATTAAATGCAAAGAGGCCTATCATCCGTCTAATGATGAATATAACGAAATTGTAGAAACTTACGGACCGGAGCAATTTGAAAAACTTAACATACCTTATACGGATGAACTTACCCTATACCGTCCGAAGGGCTGTGACATCTGCGATGGGACGGGATACAAGGGCAGAATGGCTATTCACGAACTCCTCATCAATACTGACCATATGAAGAGATTAATTCAGAAGCGTGAAACAGTTGAGGTGATGCGTGAGCTGGCAACGTCAGAAGGAATGACCACACTGCTTCAAGACGGTCTTCAGAAAGCGCTAAAGGGATTTACAGATCCAAAGCAGGTCCGAAGGGTCTGCATCAAGTAAGCCCAAAAATAATTTGATAATTTTGACATTTAAGAAAATCCAGTGTTAGATCTCGCCAAATTTTATTCTTTACCATTCTGCATGACTCCCTCAGGAATTTCCCCGCGCATCTACTGAAAATGCCTTTCTGCACACCTGTATCTTTTCATTTGCTATTTACACAAACCCACATTCTCCTATACTTCCGCAAAATAGAGTGGATCTTGTATAAAAAATTAGGATCGAATAGAGCTTAATGAGCAAATGAATGAGCCACTATTTTATAAGCCATTCGCAAACAGGTTGAGAAGGCACGGAGTTTTGCAGCGTAAAAATTCTGCACTCTAGCGGAGAACATTAATGACGTAATCATATTTTAGACACCAAGGAAATTTGACATACACAAGTCCAGCAATGGAGCAGTCTGCACATGCGAATTTCCCGGCAGTGGCATCGGCTTGCAGCCATATAGCGCATCCATAACCATGCGATAAGATATGGGCAGAAGGGAAGTGGAAAAAGGAGCAATTTTTTATTTTATTTTTTAAAGAACCCGTGTATAGTAAAGTCCAAATATGGTTAAAAGGTTATGTCAACCGCACTGCGTGTTTTGATTGTTGAAGATTCCGAAAACGATGCAGAACTGATAATCCGTGATCTGCAGCGTGCAGGTTACGTTCCCATCCATGAAAGAGTTCAAACAGCTGCAGAGATGAAATCAGCCCTAGAGAGAGAAGAGTGGGCCATCGTCATAGCGGATTACTCCCTGCCCCAGTTCGATGCTTTTGCTGCCCTGAAAATCTTGCAGGAGAACGGCCATGATGGCATTCCTTTTATTGTAGTGGCGGATACTATGGGAGAAGATACCGCAGTGGCGATGATGAAGGCTGGCGCACACGACTATGTGATGAAAGACAAGATGGCGCGCCTAATCCCCGTCGTGCAGCGGGAGTTGGATTATACTGAGGTTCGGCGCAAATACAAACAGGCAGAACAGGCCTTTCGACAATCCGAGCAAAATTATCGATCTCTTGTGGAAAATTCAACGGACATAATCATGCGGTTTGACAAGGAAAACAGACATCTTTTTGTAAACCCTTCTGTGAAAGGAATTTTATCCTTAGATCCAGAAGATTTTATAGGTAAAAGCCATCGAGGGATTGGATTTCCTTCAGATGAGTACATTCACTGGGAACGTGCTATTCAGCAGGTTTTCGAGACTGGAAAACCTTTCGACACCGTGCTCCAATCAAAAAGAGAGAACGGATATGTGACTATCGATTTACATCTCTATCCTGAGTCTATTGAAGATGGTAAAGTCAGAACCGTTTTGGGTGTTGCCCGAGATATCACAAAAGAGAGACTTACAGAAGCCCAACTCCGTCATGCCCAAAAGATGGAAGCCATCGGAACATTGGCCAGGGGTATCGCTCACGATTTCAACAATCTGCTTCAGGCCATTCTCGGATATGGTGAGATAATTCTCCTGAATAAAAATGAAAATGACAGAGACTTCGAAAAATTGCAGCGTATCATCAAGGCCGCAAAACGAGGCTCTGTACTGACGAGCCAGCTTCTAACCTTCAGCAGCAAGGTGGAGTCCAAGCTGCAGCCTCTCGCACTGAATCATATCATAAAAAACATACAAACAATGATGGATAGAACCATCCCCAAAATGATTAAAATCGAATACCATCTCTCGCCAAATCTTTTGAATATCAACGCAGACGCATCTCAAATGGAACAGGTGCTGATCAACCTGGCAGTGAATGCCAGGGACGCAATGCCTAGTGGGGGTACGCTGGCTATTACAACTGAAAACGTAATTGTGAATGAGGACAATCCATCGCCATACCCGGAGATCACACAGGGAGAATATGTGCAGTTGACTGTCTCTGACACCGGGCAGGGAATGGATATAGATACCTTACAGTGTATCTTTGATCCATTTTTTACAACCAATGAGCTGGGCAAAGGCACCGGTCTTGGTCTTTCAATGGTTTACGGCAATGTGAGAAACCATCATGGCCACATTATTTGCTACAGCGAACTCAATCGAGGTACTACTTTCAAGATTTTTTTACCTGCTATAGGGCTCCTGGAAAAACCTCTTGAAACGGTTGCAATGGAAAAACCCAAAGGTGGTACGGAAACCATTCTTCTGATTGACGATGAAGAATTTATCCGGGATTTGGGTAAGCGAATTCTTACAACATTTGGATACAGCGTATTCACTGCCCCAGACGGGGAGAGTGCGCTTGAGCTTTACCGAACGCAGAAAGATGCCATTGACCTGATTATCTTAGATTTGATAATGCCTGGAATGGGAGGACGGGAATGTCTTCTGAGACTCCTAGATGTTGATCCTCAGGCCAGAATTGTCATTGCAAGCGGGCACACGATTGACGGACCCGTTGGAGATGTTGTGAACCTGGGTGCACAGAACTTCATCCATAAGCCTTACGGATTACGGCAAATGCTTAAAGTGGTCCGTGAAGTTTTAAATAAGGAATAAAAGAAATATGAATGCAGATAAACTAAAGATGATTGAAAACATTCCGGAACTTGTATCGGATATATCTTCGCTTCCTGTAGTCGCTTCGAGAATCTTACATATTATTGCTGATGATACTTCATCCCTGGAAGAATTGAAAAAGGTTATATCGCTGGATCAGTCCTTTTCTTCACGAGTCCTGAGGATAGCCAATTCTGCTTTCTACAGGAGGGGCAGAAGTATAGATGATGTCACTGCGGCTATTATGCGAATCGGGTTCACAACTTTAAAGGCTCTTGTATTTGCCACATCATTAAGAGATTTATGCCAGCTGTCAAATAGTACGGATAAGCTCCTGTGGGAGCATAATACGGCAGTATCAATAGGATCAACTGTTATAGCTGATGAAACGAACCTAATTGCTCCAGGAGAAACGCTAAGTTATGGTCTTCTCCATGATATCGGGAAGGTATTGATAAATATCAGGATGAGGAATAAGTATGCTGACGTAGTACATCTTGTGAAAGAACAGAATATCTCTTTCGTTGACGCTGAAGATAAAATATTCGGTTTTAATCATTGTGATGTAGGTGAATATGTTGCCAACCGCTGGAATCTTCCCGAATACCTGACATTCATAATAGCTAATCACCACGGAAAAGACCTTTTAAAAACTATAGAAGATAGCGGGTTGAAAAAAATAATGTTCATTGTAAAGGCCAGTGATCACCTGTGTTCAACTTTGGGAATCGGAATGAGTGTGGCACATGGCAACAGCCTTAATGACGAAGAATGGAAATTTTTAAAATTATCAGGCCCTAAAAAGCTTGACAAGGTAAGCAAGAGGATAGAAGAGGAATATCCTCAATACAAAGACTTCGTGATGGGGGTTGGGACTTGATATGGAAACCACAATACATACCGTACCTCAAGAAATTCTCTATCGCTATTTAGCAAAAAAAGCCATTCAGGATTTAAGGAACAGGGAAGAGATTGATATTGAGTTGATTTCCTATTTGAATACATTCCCTTTGATAAATTATTGCCGCTCGGAAATAGGGGACGGTGATAAGGAATTGTTAAAAGAAATAGCATCTTCAAAAGAGAAGTCTCTCATTCTTCGCCAATTTGCGCTTAGCCTGATTAGGCAATTAAAGGATCACAATGATGTAAAAGACTTTTTATACAACTTGTGGAAAACTTCCGCTGAATATGAAATAAAAATAGAGGTATTATGGAATCTTTTGATCTATGATGATCTTTCAAAAGAATTATATAATGATATACGGCAGAATTTTACTGTCGCTGAATGGGACAAGTGGCTGCCTTTAATTGTTGAAAAACTTGGTGGTGAAGATAAAGAGAAACTTCAGGTAAAAGAATTAATGAACAAGTTTTTCGATCTATGATATCTTATCAATGGAAATCAGCGGAGTTTGTCCTTCCAAGTGCTGAGCTTCTGTAATGCCTCCAGCGGCGTCATATTCAGAATGTCAAGTGTTTTCAACTCATTTATGATAATGTCATCTTCATCTATAAAGAGACTTAACTGGGCCTTGTTCTTTGGAATCGATTTCCTGCCGCGGGCAATCTTAGGCATACCTATCTCGTCGAATTCACCTTTTTCGAGGTTATTCAATATTTCTCTGGCCCTGTCAATGACCTCTTCGGGTACACCGGCAATCCTGGCCACTTGAATACCGTAACTCCTGTTCGTTCCCCCTTCCATGATCTTCCTGAGAAAGATGATCCTGTCCCCCCATTCCTTGACGGCAATATTGAAATTTTTGACCCCCTCCTTCGTCAATGCGAGGTCAGTCAACTGGTGGTAGTGGGTGGCAAAAAGAGTGCGCGCCCCGATGTATTTCTCGTCATGAATATATTCCGCCGCAGCCCAAGCAATACTGAGACCGTCAAATGTGCTTGTTCCCCGCCCCACCTCATCGAGGATAATCAGGCTTCTCCGTGTGGCATTTTTCAAAATATAAGCCACTTCATTCATTTCAATCATGAAGGTACTCTGTCCGCGCGCGAGACTGTCAGCTGCACCGATACGGGTAAAAATACGGTCGACAACACCGATCCGTGCCTCTCCTGCCGGTACTAAACTCCCCATCTGGGCAAGTATAATGATGAGGGCAATCTGTCTTATGTACGTCGATTTGCCCGCCATATTGGGGCCGGTAATGACGAGAACACGGTTGTTATCAAGATCAAGATAGACGTCATTAGGCACAAAGCCGTCCGGCAGAGGCATCCTTTCTACTACAGCATGTCTGCCATCTTTTATATCAATCCGGTCTTCATTATCAACAATGGGGCAGCAGTAGTTATAACGCTCCGCCACTTCTGCCAGAGATGTGACAGCATCCAGATTGGCTATATGCGAAGCCGTTGCCTGGATGCGCTTGATTTCCGTTGCAATCTCTCCCCTTATTCCGATAAAAAGATTATATTCTCGTTCTTTCCGTCTATCTTCGGCATTCAATACGGTGTATTCATATCCTTTTAGTTCCTGGTTGATATACCGCTCTGCATTCACAAGGGTCTGCTTCCGAATGTAATCATCAGGAACAAGATCGGTATTTGTCTTGGTAACCTCGATATAGTACCCGAAGACACTGTTAAACCCTACCTTTAAAGAATTGACCCCCGTCCGCTTTCTCTCTTTTTCCTCGAGGGCTGCAATCCACTTCTTGCCATCTCTGCTGATAGATATCAGCTCATCCAGTTCACGATCATAGCCATCTTTGATAATACCGCCTTCACGAATTGTTATGGGAGGGTCTTCGACAATGGATCTTTCAATCTGGTCGAGGATGTCCGGCATCTCGTCGATTTCTGCATAAATTGAGATTAACAGAGATGATTCCAATTCACAAAGCAGCGCCCTGATATCCGGGAGGGCATTCAGGGATGTCTTCAGTGCAATCAGATCACGCCCATTGGCGACACCCATGGACACCTTGCTCGCCAGCCTTTCTAAATCATAGACCCTATCGAGAGCTTTTCGAAGATCCTGTCTTAGTATATGGTGCTCTTTAATTTCAGATACCGCTGCCAGTCTTTCTTTGATCCTTTCCGGATTCAGGAGGGGATAATTAAGCCACCAACGGAGTCTCCTCGCACCCATCGAGGTCACCGTCTCATCGAGAATATGAAAGAGGGACCCTTCTTTTTTGTTATCAGTTATAGTGGCAAATAATTCAAGATTTCTCTTCGCAACATCATCCATAACAAGGTAGCTATCGGTTTCATACCACTGAATAGCATTTATATGGCCGAGATGATCTTTCTGAGTCTCTTCCACATACCGGAGGACGGCACCGGCCGCAACTACCGCAGCTTGATGCCGCAATATACCCTCCTGATTTAAAAGATCAGGAGAAAAATATTCTCTTAATCGCGCTTCAGCTTTATCATAATCAAAATAATCCGGTGCAAAATAATTTATTCTGAAACGTGGTTCTCCCCGTGATAATGTCTTTAAAATATCCTTCTCCCGGAAATCATCCGCGACGATGACTTCCCGAAAATCAAGACCGCTTATTTCTGCCATGAATATCTCTCTGTCTTGAGACTCTGTCACCCGAAACTCACCTGTAGATATATCCAGAAATCCCAGGCCAAACCTGTCTTCCCTACACGCAAGGGCCATCAAAAAGCTATTCTCTCTGATGTCCATGGTATCTGTTTCAACAAAGAGTGCAGGTGTGATAATACGCACCACATCCCTTTTTACAATGCCCTTTGCTTCTTTGGGATCTTCTATCTGCTCACAGATTGCTACCTTGAAACCCTTATCGATGAGCTTTACGATATATGATGAGGCGGCATGGTATGGGATTCCGCAGAGGGGAATGCTGTCATCTCTCCCTTTGTTCCTTGAAGTGAGCGTGATTTCAAGAATCTTAGACGCGGTGATGGCGTCTTCAAAGAACATCTCATAGAAATCCCCCATCCTGAAAAAAAGAATGCAGTCCTTATGTTGCTCCTTGATTTCCAGGTACTGTCTCATGGCGGGGGTTAAATTAAGAGTGCCCGTCATTCCCACTTGTCACCCTTCTTTTTCAAGTCGATATAATTCACCCGCTCTATCCTTCCCCTGTCACTGATGAATGAATTGAGGAGCCAGCTTACGAAGCTGATAATGAGAGCGCCAAACACTGCTGTCCAGAATCCTTGAACCTCAAAACCGGGAATGACACTCGATGCCATCTTTAACATCAGGGCGTTTATTATAAAGGTGAAAAGTCCAAACGTCAGAATATTAATAGGCAGGGTTAGTATGATAAGAACAGGCCGGAACAGGGCATTCAGGACTCCCAATATGGCCGCTGCCAAGAAGGCTGAAAAAAAACCACTGATATGGATACCATCGAGCAGGTAGGAGGCTATGATAATTGCTGCTGTCAGGATTAGCCAGCGAATCAAAAGTCCCATTGTTGTGTTACTCTCTTAATCAAACTTCGTGAATTGTTCCTTCATTGCACCACAAACAGGGCATTCTTCAGGAAGGATACCATCCGATACATAACCGCAGATTGTGCAGACATAGTAAGTTGTTTCCCTCTCTTCCATCACATGGCTCATCGCCTCTTTATAGAGCTTCGCATGGACTTCTTCCACGTCCCTGCTTTGGCTGAAGTGCAGTACGGCTGCCATATTTCCTTCCCCTTCCGCCTGTTTGACAAACTGATCATAGGCAACTTCTGCAACCTTTGTCTCCGATTCGAAGCTGGCAGCAAGATTCTCCTCAGTGCTTTTCACTTTCCCCAAAACCTGTAACGCACGTGCCCCGTGAACCTGTTCAGAGAACGCTATTACACGAAAAAGTTTGGCAATCTGGGGATATCCCTCCTCCTCCGCCTTGTCGGCAAAGACTTTCAGCCTCAGCGCCGCCTTAGCTTCACCCGTGTACGCCTGATACAGTGCATCTTCCGTTTTGCCACTCATCTTTTAAAAACCTCACTCAGGTGAAAATTCGTCCTTACCGGCCCCACATATGGGACATACCCAGTCATCGGGAAGTTTCCCAAACGAAACGCCAGGAGGGATATTACCATCAGGATCTCCAACAACAGGATCATAAACATAGCCGCATATACCACACACATACCTGTCCATATCTTCATCTCCCTTCTATTGATAATTGCGCGGCGAATGTAAAATACATTCTCTGATGATCTCGCAACAAACTGTAAATTCTGTAAAATGGACGGCTTCGGAAAAAACTCCGGAAGTTAGGCGAACATACAGCCGTTTCCTTGCGAAAGAAGAACCTATTTATTTAGCCGTTACTTTATTGACAAGAAGATAATCTTGTATTATAAGGCGCAACTCACATTGACTTATTAATATCTACTTTGTAAGGATTTATCAAGACTTTTTCATGAAATGAGACGTATAAGACGGCAGTTGACATTTGCAAGGTCTTATACTATTGACAAATTGAAAACGCTACTATTCCCCGGTAGCTCAGTCGGTAGAGCAGATGGCTGTTAACCATCGGGTCCGTGGTTCGAGTCCGCGCCGGGGAGCCAAAATCAACAAGGCCCGGCTATGTGTTGGGCCTTTATTGTTTTGATTTTTGGTTATCGGATGAAAACCATACCACACAGTCCAATAGGCATATTTTTCCAGGTACAGATTGGGAGGAGATGCATTTGTTTCCAGTGGTTCTGCAGCATAATAATTATCTCCAAATTATAGTCTTGAAACAACTGAAAAATCGGTATATTAGCTACGGAGCTTGAATGGGCGTATCTGGCATACGGCTTGCTTTCCCAGATGCTGAAGCAGAGCAGAAAAGCTTGTATATAGATTGCCTTTTATTATATTTAATAAGGGAGACTTATCATGTTGGTATCCGGAATATCTTCCGACACCAATCTATACCGAACCGCCAGCCCACAAATTAGATCCCGACAAATAAGAGACAATTTTCAACAGCTCACTCAGGCCTTACAGTCCGGTAACCTGAGTGGAGCCCAGCAAGCCTTTGCAGCACTGCAGCAATTGATACCCAATTTATCGGCCGACAATCAGACACAAAACAGTCAGATAAGTAGTAGCCAAAGCTTATTTAGAACAGATTTAAAGGCAATCTGTCAGGCGCTTAAATCAGGCGATCTATCAGCGGCAAAGGCTGCTTTTACAAAACTTCAGCAGGACATTCAGTCAGTTAATAAGGGGCATAAGAGTTATCCTTCATCTTAACAATGTGGATGGCTCTAAGAATTCCGTGCCCAGTTCTAAAGGTAAATTCGAGTTTTGCCGATACAAGCAATGTCAACTCTCAATCTATTGGCAATAACATTAATCTGACAGCATGATATGAAGGGAAGTGCTGTTAAGGCGGACTTATAAGATTATGTTTTACGGGCGCAATGGCACACCACTCGTAAGCATTAAATGTTAAAAACTAGCAGTATGTGTTTGCCAAAGTCAAATTTTTGTGATCTAAATCACGAAATTATACGCGGTCACTCTGTTATAATGACAACACTTTACAAATCTATTTATGGAAGTTGGGAATGAAACGTATCTTATTTATCTTGATTTTTGGATTACTTTTTCTTTTCTTTGCTGCGGTTCACCCGGCTTTTGCTATCTCCCCAAAAGTCATTCGTGCTAAGGCCTGCATCATCATAAATGAGGATGACTCGATCCTTTACGCGAAGAACCCCGAGGCAAAGCTTCCTCCTGCCAGTACCGTAAAACTTGTGACCGCTATGGTCGCCCTCGATTACCTTGATCCGGCAATGGAGGTGACCGTGACCAGGCATACCGCCACGCCGCGCTCTATCAGACCGAGGCTTATCGCCGGAGATAAAATGACGGTTTCTGACCTCCTGCATCTAGTCCTCATGAAATCTATTAATTCTGCTGCCGTAGCTTTAGCCGAAACTACTGCAGGTTCCGAGGATGCATTTGTGGAATTGATGAACCAGAAGGCACAGGAGATCGGGGCGAATGACACCCATTTCGAGAACGCTTCGGGGCTGCCCAAAGGCAGGCAATACACAACAGCCCGCGATCTTACGATCATCTTGAAACAAGCACTAAGCTACCCCCTAATAAAAGAGATCATTGGTAAAAAAGAAGCAGTGATCTCAACAACTGCGGGAAGAGAATTATACATGGGTAACACCGATGCGCTGCTCTGGTACAGAAGCAATATGGTGGGCGGCAAGACCGGGTTCACGAGAAGTGCGAGGCATTGCTTCGTGGGTGCCATGTATACCGACAAGGGACTTATTTATACTGCCGTTCTCGGTGCTCCTTCACGAAGCCGTTTATGGGCAGGCACTTTAATGCTGGCCGATATGAGTGCCAATCCTGACCTTTTCAGTACGATCAGAGCAAAACGTATGGATGCCTAAAATTTTTTCTATACTGAAAAATGCCCTCCTTTTCTTCCTTATAAACTCCCTAAAATTTAGCAATACTTTTTAAAAAATTCTACAAGCATTACTTTTGTTATCCTTATTTCAACATTGTGTTAAATCATATGTTATTACAATTTCGTTATATTGATATATCGATAGAACATAATTGCAATAAAAAAGTAGCGCAATATCTAACCACCCGACATCATCCCCTTCCCGAGAGACCTTCCCTGAAGGGAACGGTATTTTTTTATTACGTACCCTTTTCCATCAAGACTCCTTTCAGCATGAATAGAAATTTTTGATCAGATTTTCATCTGGAAGAAACCGCACGGCCTTTCAGAATGTCTCTGACCCTTTTGCAGATCAGGATGGATAAAAAATCCTTTCATAGCCGTTCCTTTTGATACACCAAGCTCTTCTTTGAAGAGGGACCAGATCACCATCGACAGTTATAAACACTAAATTTTTTTTATTTCTATCAGTCTTTCTAATCGAAATATTCGTACTGGATTTCTTTGTGATCATGCTATAATCTACTTTAACTGTCATGGTTTAGTGAGATCGGACCGGTAGTTTTATCAAAATTTCATAATGTCTTTCACTTCGCTCGAAAGGACGAGGAGAGATAGGGGGTTTTTTACAATCCATCTTGAAAAATCTCCCTTTACGAAAGGTGGAGTGCGAAGTGATAAATATTATTAGAGGCAGCTTTGAACATTCTTATTGTCGACGATGAGTTGAATATTCGCAAGACCCTTTCGGTATGTCTGGAAACGGAAGGACACAATGTTGTTGCTGTCAGCAATTTTCAGGATGCCCTCTCTGAAAACACTCGCCGATCTTTTGACATGGCTTTTGTGGATCTCCGTCTCGGAATAGATAGCGGTCTCGACCTCATTCCTTCCCTCCTCACAGGATCACCTTGGCTGAAGGTAATTATAATTACAGCCTATGCATCAATTGACACAGCTGTGGAGGCAATAAAGCGTGGCGCTTCGGATTATATCCCAAAACCCTTCACACCTGCCCAGGTAAAGCTTGTCGTAGAGAAGGTTGCGGAGGTCCGTTCACTGGAACAGCGCATTTATGCTCTTCAGTCAGATTTGAACCGCATTAATCCCGAAGTAGACCTGACTACTACAAGCCCAGTAATGCAACGGGCCATCGAGCTTGCCAAGCAAGTTGCTCCAACCGATGCGATCGTCCTGCTGACGGGAGAAAACGGAACCGGGAAAAGCATTTTTGCGCGGGCAATTCATAGGTGGAGCAAGCGCGCAGATATGCCATTTGCCGAGATCTCATGCCCGGCACTTTCACCCGAACTTTTAGAAAGTGAACTCTTTGGTCATATAAAAGGCGCCTTTACCGGCGCTGTGCGAGATCATTCCGGCCGGATTGCATTTTGCGAGGGAGGAACGCTGTTTCTCGATGAGATCGGTGATCTCCCCCTCCCGGTTCAACCAAAGCTTCTCAGGTTTATCCAGGAAAGGGAATACGAACGTCTGGGTGACCATATCACACGCAAAGCGGATGTACGCCTGATCGCAGCCACAAATATGGATGTTGAGGATGCCGTTAAGCATCGCCGGTTTCGGGAAGATCTTTACTATCGGCTTAATGTGATTCAGATAGAAATCCCACCGCTCCGGGAAAGGCCCGATGATATTGTAAGTTTGGCCACGCGTTTACTTACTTTCTTCGGGAGGAGCCATCACTGTGACTCCCAGCATTTTACCAAAGATGCTCTTCACGTTCTGCGCCGTTATTCTTGGCCGGGTAATGTCCGTGAACTAAGAAATGTCGTTGAAAGAGCTTCAATAATCTGCAAGTCAGAGTCAGTCGGGATCGAACATCTCCCGGAAAAACTTTTAACCGCCGAAGAATGCCCAAAACCGGGTGAACTTGTTTCACTCGATAAAATCGAAGAGATGCACATCCGCCGCGTCCTGGCATCGACCAAATCATTACAGGAAGCCGCCGAAATCCTCGGAGTTGATCAGGCAACGCTCTGGCGGCGGCGGAAACGATATAATATCTGAACAACTTCATCTCCCCCTTTCACCCGAAATTGCCTACACAATTCATCGTCTAGCTTTTACTTCGATTCAGAAAACCCCGGCCCCCTTTTGGAAAGGCAGATTGAGGAAGATTTTTCACGTTAAATTGCATGAAATCCCACCTGACCCCCCTTTCTCAAAGGAGGGGAACAAGGAGTAAAGTTTTTTTTGTATTAAACATCTTCGAAAGGATATTGCACTTTGCAAAGTTCATAGACACACAATTTGCTTAATGCAAGGCTATTCAGAACATTAAAAATTATAAGCTACTGATTTTGAACAATGTTATCTCTGGCATGGCTATTGCCATATTCTACGATTAAGAATTAAAGGAGGACAACCATGCTTGGTTTAAGACATAAGTTACTTCTGGGATTTGGAGGCCTGCTACTGATCATTGCATTGATCGGCATACAGAGCATCACAAAAGTTACAACTCTAGGTGATGCAATTGATGTCATTCTTAAGGAAAACTACCAGAGCGTAATCGCCTGTCAAAACATGAAAGAATCACTGGAAAGAATGGACAGCGGCGCCCTTTTCATCATTTCAGGTTATGAAAAGGAGGGAAGAGAAGCCATCGACGGGAATATGCCTATATTTGATAAGGCACTGCAGATCGAATTGAACAATATCACTGTTCCGGGAGAAGGTGAAAAGGCGAACCATCTTCAGGAACTTTATGTACGGTATAGAACAATGATTCAAGGCATGGAGAATAAGACGCTATCATCCGAGAGGAGGCGGCAGATTTATTTTACTGAACTTTTTCCATTGTTTCGAGAAATAAAGGAAACGGCAAACGATATCCTCACCATGAATCAGCAAAACATGTATGATGAGAACCAGTCGGCGCGCCATAAAGCAGCTAGAGCACGTGAACAAATGTATTTTCTTTTGTTTCTCGGAGCCATTGTGGCCGTCGCTTACATGTTCCTAATCGGCAAGTGGATTCTCCGCCCGATTAGAAGTCTCACCCAATCCATCGATGAGATCAAACAGGGTAATCTTGATCTTGTGGTGAGAAGTGACACCCGCGACGAGATAGGACATCTTTCCCAAGCATTTAATGAAATGACCGCAAGCCTAAGAGAAATCCGCCGCATTGAAGAGCTGAAGCTGGTCCGGATGCAACACTCCACGCAGGAGACATTCAATAATCTTCCCGATGTCGCGGCAGTAATAGACCTGGAAGGCAGGGTGGAGGTGTCGACAGAAACAGCCAGAAATACCTTCGGCCTCAACCGCGGCGTCCAAATCAAGATTCTTCCTTACAAATGGATGGCTGATCTTTTTAGAGAAGCCCTTAAGGGCGATCAGACATCGATGGATCAAGGAAGTATTTCTCTTATACAGCAATTTATCAATGCGGAAGAACACTATTTCCGTCCGACCGCCGCACCCATCCTGAACAGTAGAAAAGAAGTGACAGGTGTAATTCTCGTTCTGAAGGACGTGACAGAGCAACTGGAGCATGACGAACTTAAACGGGGTGTCATTTCGACGGTCTCCCATCAATTGAAGACACCGCTCACATCCATCCGCATGGCCCTCCACCTGCTTCTTGAGGAAAAGGTTGGCTCCTTGACACCTAAGCAGGCGGATCTTCTGATTGCCGCCCGTGAAGACAGTGACCGCTTGGACCGGATCCTTGAGAATCTTCTGGACATGAGCCGCATCGCATCGGGAAAGGTGGCCATGGAATTGCAGGCGGCTCAACCGCATCAGATGATCCTCAATGCAGTCGAATCGTACCGAGCAGCTGCCCGCCAGCGCGGAGTAGAGCTGAAGACGGACATGCAGGACGATCTGCCCGATGTTCTGGCAGATACGATACAGATCGCTCATGTATTTGCCAATCTGCTCTTCAACGCCATAAAATATACCGGCTCGGGCGGTATGATCACTTTGTCTGCGCTGGCTGATGAAGAGCACGTTCGTTTCTCCGTTTCTGACACGGGGGAAGGTATACCCGAAGAGTACCTTCCGAAGATATTCGATCGCTTCTTTCGCGTCCCCGGACAGGAGCGCGAGACAGGCACAGGACTGGGACTTTCTATCGTTAAGGAAATAGTGGAGGCCCACGGGGGATCCGTAGGTGTGGATAGTCATGTGGGAGAGGGAACAACTTTCTCTTTCACACTTCCAACTGCCGGCACGGCAGCTAAGGATGAGGCACGCCATGATTGATCTAATTTATATTATAACTGCCATCATCTTTTTTGGAATTTGTGTTTTGTACGCACGACTTTGTGGGAGGCTTTAGGGTATGGCTGATATCATTGTTTTTATGATCGGATTGTTTCTGATCGTCTATCTCTTTTTTGTAATACTTCGTCCTGAAAAATTTTAAGTTTGCTCGCAATATCTCAAGTTGCTTAAGGATAGGAGAAGTTAACATGAACATTTATGGCTGGATTCAGCTGATCATCTTTATTGGCCTCCTGCTTTTGCTAACGAAGCCGACAGGAGTTTATCTAACTCAGGTACTGGACCCTCAGGGCAGGACCTTTCTCGACCCTGTGCTTCGCCCTGTGGAAAAGCTGTTATATCGACTTTTCGGACTGGACCCGAAAAGGGAACACGCATGGCAGGAGTATGCCCTCTCCCTTCTTGTGTTCAGTCTCGTAAGTCTATTGTTCACCTATGCTATCCTCCGCATTCAGCATTTGCTGCTTCTGAACCCGCAGGGGTTCGGATCGGTAAGCGAACACTTAGCCTTCAATACAGCGGCAAGTTTCACAACCAATACCAACTGGCAGAGCTACGGAGGAGAGTCCACTCTTTCATATTTTTCGCAGATGGTCGGCCTTGTTTTCCACAACTTTACCTCTGCAGCAGTCGGAATTGCCGTGGCTGCCGTTCTCGTAAGAGGTATTTCCAGGTACACTACCCGTAAGATCGGCAACTTCTGGGTCGATCTTGTCCGTGTGAATCTCTATTTACTGTTGCCGATCTCCCTTGTCTATGCCCTCTTTCTTGTATCCCAGGGAATGATCCAGAATTTCAAACCATACGATACGGCACGGCTTGTGGAGCCCGCTGTCATTCAGGTTGCCCAGAAGGACGCGGCCGGTCAGGAAATAATGGATGCTCAGGGAAAGCCGGCTCTGAAGGATCAAAAAATTGAGACGCAAATGATTGCTCAGGGACCAGCGGCGTCTCAAGTAGCGATCAAGATGCTAGGGACAAACGGCGGGGGATTCTTCAATGCCAACGCCGCTCATCCTTTTGAGAATCCCACACCCCTTTCCAACTTTATGCAAATCCTGTCTATATTTCTCATACCGAGCGGCTTGACCTATTATTTGGGCCGGATGGTAAAGAACCAGCGGCATGGCTGGACTGTTTGGGGGGCGATGTTCGTGCTCTTCCTGGCAGGCATCCTGACATGCTGGTGGTCGGAAGCGGCTGGAAACCCCAGACTACATGCCCTAGGTATTGATCCGGGCGCGGGCAACATGGAAGGGAAGGATGTCCGTTTCGGCATATTCAGCTCCGCGCTCTTCGCCACCGTGACGACAGATGCTTCATGCGGGGCCGTTAACGCGATGCATGACTCTTTTACACCTCTGGGAGGCCTGATTCCTCTCTTTAATATACAACTGGGCGAGGTCATCTTCGGAGGCGTGGGAGCGGGACTATACGGAATGCTCGTTTTCGTACTGCTGACGGTATTTCTGGCAGGACTGATGGTCGGTCGTACACCCGAGTACCTGGGAAAAAAGATCGAGGCCTATGACGTAAAGGTTAGCGTACTATTTGTCATGGTTCCCGTGTTCGTAATCCTGGGATTCACCGCCTGGGGTGCAGTGGCCACCTGGGGTCTAGCAGGCCTCAATAACACCGGCCCTCACGGTTTCAGTGAAATACTCTATGCCTTCTCATCGGCCGTCGGCAATAACGGGAGCGCCTTCGCCGGGCTCACTACCAACACTTACTGGTACGATACGACGATGGGCATCGCCATGCTTCTGGGCCGTTTTCTTATGATCGTCCCGGTGCTGGCACTCGCCGGCAGCCTGGCACAAAAGAAGCAGATTGCTCTGAGTGGCGGCACTTTCCCTGTATCAGGGGTTCTATTTGCCCTCCTTCTCCTGGGGACGGTTCTGATTGTCGGGGCATTGACCTTCCTGCCGGTGCTTGCACTAGGCCCCATCGTCGAACATCTTTTGATGACCGGATCACAGATTATCTATTAAGGAGCAAAGGCGATGGCTGTCAGAACACATTCCATCTTCGATCGGGAAATTATATCGCGGGCAATCATTGAAGCTGCAAAGAAAATGAACCCGGTACATATGGTCAAAAATCCGGTCATGTTCGTAACGGAAGTAGGGGCTTTTATTGTAACAGCCGGGCTATTTTTCAGACCGGAAGGTGAAAATCTTGGTTTTAGTCTGCAGATCGCTCTATGGCTCTGGTTCACCGCGTATTTTGCCAATTTCGCGGAGGCTATGGCTGAAGGGAGAGGAAGGGCGCAGGCGAACGCCCTCCGTAAGACGAGGACCCGGACAATGGCCAACCGTATCCAAGACGATGGCATGTCGGAAAAGATCCCTGCCGAGCAACTGCGAAAGGGAGATATATTTCTTGTTTCCGTCGGTAAGATCATTCCTGCAGATGGTGAAATCATCGAGGGGGTCGCCACGGTCGATGAATCGGCTATTACCGGAGAATCGGCCCCTGTAATCCGTGAGGCAGGCGGAGACCGGAGCGCTGTCACAGGGGGAACGAAGGTCCTGTCGGACTGGATCAGGTGCCGTTTGACGGCAAACCCCGGCGAGAGTTTTTTAGACCGCATGATCAACCTCGTCGAAGGCGCCCGTCGTCAGAAAACGCCAAATGAGATCGCTCTCACGATCCTCCTTGCGGCTTTGACTATTATTTTCCTCGTCGTCATCATAACGATGAAGTTCTATGGACTCTATTCGAAAATATCCTTTTCTGTAACCGTCCTGGTGGCACTCCTGGTCTGCCTGATCCCGACCACCATAGGCGGTCTCTTGAGTGCTATCGGCATCGCGGGAATTGACAGGATGGTGCAGAGAAATGTCCTAGCCATGAGCGGACGGGCTGTAGAGGCAGCCGGCGATGTCGATGTTTTGCTCCTCGATAAGACGGGAACCATCACCCTGGGAGACCGTCAGGCCACCGATTTTTTCCCCGCACCCGGTGTCACCATTGACGGACTGGCTGATGCGGCGCAGCTTGCATCGCTTGCCGATGAGACGCCTGAGGGAAGGAGCATCGTCATACTGGCAAAAAAATACGGGCTAAGAGGACGCTCGATTTCCGATATGCCTCAGGCCAAATTCATCACCTTCACGGCACAGACGCGCATGAGCGGTGTCGATTTAGATGGCCGACAGATAAGAAAAGGAGCCGCCGACGTTATTAAGTCTTTTGTCGGAGGATTTTTCCCGACACATGTTCAAAATAGCATCGACCGGATATCCTCTTCCGGAGGAACTCCCCTTGTTGTAGCTTCCGGAACCGACGTTCTGGGTGTTATTCACCTGAAGGACATTGTGAAAGGAGGGCTCAGAGACCGGTTTGAACGATTCCGGGCAATGGGGATCAAGACTATTATGATTACCGGAGACAACAAACTCACTGCCGCCTCCATCGCCCGAGAAGCGGGCGTAGACGATTTCATCGCCGAGGCACGGCCCGAAGATAAACTGGCATTGATTCGAAAGGAACAGGCGAAAGGACACCTGGTTGCCATGACGGGCGACGGAACCAATGACGCACCTGCCCTGGCCCAGGCCGACGTGGGCGTCGCCATGAATACGGGTACACAGGCGGCGAAGGAAGCGGGAAACATGGTGGACCTTGATTCCAACCCGACAAAACTGATCGAAGTCGTTGAGATCGGCAAACAGATGCTCATCACGCGTGGGGCATTGACGACATTCAGTATAGCCAACGATGTTGCTAAATACTTCGCCATCATTCCGGCCATGCTTGTCGGCTCATTCCCGGTCATTGAACCTCTCAACATCATGAGGCTCCAATCACCAGACAGCGCAATCATGAGCGCTGTCATATTCAACGCCCTCATCATCATCGCCCTTATTCCCCTGGCACTCAGGGGCGTGAAATTCCGGCCGGTTGGTGCTGCCGCCCTCCTGAAGCGCAATATTTTGATTTACGGACTTGGCGGCCTCATCGCGCCTTTCCCAGGGATAAAAATATTAGACATCCTTGTTAACGCTTTACGTCTCACGTGAAAGGAGCATTTGCGACCATGAAGAATCTGCTGATCGAACTTCGCATCTCCCTTGTCGCTACCCTGTCACTGGCGGTGATTTTATGCGGTATCTACCCGGCTTTAGTCTGGGTAACAGCACAGGGTATTTTCCATAATGAAGCCAACGGGTCGCTTATTGTCAGAAATGGCCGAATTATGGGATCAAGCCTTCTTGCCCAGGGATTTAACGGGGCAAAGTACTTTCACCCCAGACCATCAGCGGCAGGCTCCGGTTATGATGCCGCCAATTCCGGTGGCAGTAACCTCGGCCCACTCTCCAGGAAACTGATGGATGATGTTGGACAGCGCGTCCATGATTACCGTGCTGAGAACAAGCTTTCCACTGACGTCAGGGTACCAGCTGATGCAGTGACCTCGTCGGGAAGCGGACTGGACCCGCACATCAGTCTGGAAAATGCACTGTTACAAGCATCCCGTGTTGCCCGAGTACGAAGATTGACGGAAGAATCAATACTCAACATAATCACGGCTCGCACGGAGGGGCGCGTTCTGGGAATCTTCGGCGAACCGCGGGTCAACGTGCTTCTCTTGAATCTGGAACTGGATGGGAGCAAATGAATCATGCCTACTGAAAACCGCGCAGATTCTTTCTTGAGGATGATTCGCCGATCCCAGCGCGGCCATCTGAAAGTATACCTGGGATATGCCGCGGGTGTGGGCAAGACCTACCGTATGCTCCAGGAGGCTCATCAGCTCAAGGATGAAGGAATCGACGTGGTCGTGGGACTTGTGGAAACCCATGGCCGTGCAGATGTCGCCAGGCTACTGGAAGGGCTGGAAATAATCCCCAAGCGCAGACAGGAATACCGCGGCATCGTCTTGGAAGAGATAGATGTCGATGCAATACTGGCCAGGAAACCCCAAATCGTGCTCGTCGACGAACTGGCTCATACCAATGTGCCAGGCAGTCGAAATGCAAAGAGATACCAGGATGTCCAAGACATCCTTTCCCAGGGGATTCACGTTATCACTACCTTAAATATCCAGCATCTGGAAAGCCTTTATGATGTCGTCGAAAGGGCTTCCGGGGTGAGGGTCCACGAGCGTCTCCCTGACTCCGTTCTTGCTGAAGCAGATCAGATTGTTAATGTCGATTTGACCACGGAGGATCTGGAAGAACGTCTGAAAGAAGGGAAAATATATCCCCTGGAGCGTATCGAAACTGCCCTATCAAACTTCTTCAAAAAATCAAATTTGGAGCAGCTCCGTGAGCTTACCCTGCGCGAGCTGGCCTCTCAGATCGACCTACGATACCGGGATGATCTGGAAGAAGAGGTTGCGGCAACACCCGATCAGGTGATGGTATGTCTAAGTTCAAAAGGCCCTAACAGCGAAAAACTTCTCAGGTACGCCTCGCGACTGGCGGGCAGGCTCAACCGAAACTGGTATGCAGTCTATGTTCAGACGCCGCTGGAGTCGCCTACGGCTATTGACGCGCGGACACAGCGCATCCTCTCCGGTACTTTAACACTCGCAAAGCAACTCGGGGCTATTGTGTTCACCTTCAAGGGAGAGGATGTAGTAAAGACGATATTGCAATTTGCCAGGGAGTACCGGGTGGGGCACATTGTAATCGGCAGCCCGAGAAAAATTCCTTTCTGGAAACTCCTGCTTGGCGAACGCAGTGTTGCCGAACGTCTGATCCACGATGCCAGGGGCGTTAATGTCACAGTCCTGGATACACAGGAGCCGGAGGCAGCTATGCCCCTCCCGGTGGAAGCGAAGATCATCCAGGAGGAAACGGTCCCTTCAGCGCCTGCCGTGGAAACCGTCGGCACAGACTTAAGTCAATTCATATCCCGTGAGAGCATTGTCATCTGGGACACGCCAATAGCAAAAGACGATTTGCTCAGGAGTCTCACGGAGGCATTACAGTGTGAAAACGGAATCGAACAAAGATTAAAGGGACTTGATGCAGTCAGAGAAAGAGAAGAACAAGGGTCAACCTTCTTTAACGAAGGAGTTGCCTTTCCCCACGCGAGAATTGAGGGTTTAAAACGCTCGTGTGTTGCTATCGGACTGACCCATCGCGGCGTGCCCGACGTTGAGACAGAGAAACCCATTGAATGCGTATTTTTAATCTTCTCACCCGTTGATATTCCAGATGAACAGCTTCAGATACTGGCGCTGGCCAGCAAGGCCGCCCAGGACAGGCACTTGATGGATAATCTGCGGTCTGCGAAAACCCCTGCTGATGTATACACGGCCATTGAGAACTGGGAGGCTACCCCATAACGCTTAACTCGTGAACACACTGCCTGCATTACGGCCTTCTTCCCGGCTGATTCTTTCCCAGGAACAGACAGCTTCTTCGATTGTCCGCTGCCTTTACTGCCGTCATCAGGCATCTTACGCAATTAATCCGTTATCTCCTTGTTGTCCGGTTGCGATTGCTCCTCAGCCTTTTTCATACCCTCCTCTTCAATTTTTTCAGGCTCGCTCATAACGTCCTCATACTCAGGAATCACAATGCCTCTTCTCACCATGATGTCATAAATCTTTTCAGAACGGTTCTCAACAAACTTCGAATCGCGTGAAGGATTAAACCTTCTGGGATTGGGAAGGACAGATGCCAGCCGTGCCGCTTCTCTCGCCGTCAATTCCGATGCAGGCTTGCCGAAGTAGCTGTGAGCGGCAACACCGATACCGAACAGACCATCACCCCACTCGGCGACATTCAGATAAAGCTCGATAATCCTCTTCTTGGAAAGATTTCTCTCAATCCGCCAGGTAAGGATTGCTTCCTTTATCTTCCGAACAGGATTCTTTGAAGGAGTCAGATACAGGTTCTTTGCGAGCTGCTGGCTGATTGTACTTCCGCCAAGAACAAATTTCCTTTTCTTGATATCCTTTTCAACGGCCTTTTGTATGGCATCATAATCAAATCCCTCGTGGGTCCAGAATTTGTCATCTTCCGCAATAATTACCGCCTTGATGACATAGGGAGAAACTTGAGACAAAGGTACCCATTGCTGGGCTATTTTTTTCTTTTTACCCTGACTCTGCCACTCTTTTTCCCGATACTCCATGAAAGCCGTTTTTCGGGGGTGCATTTTTCTCAGCTTTGAGACATCCGGGTAAACAAAATACATACCAATACTCAGGAAGAGAGCTGCCAAAATGATAACAATAACGATTCTAATCAATTTCTTCATTATCGCAAAATTTCCATCAACCATTGTCTTCCGGATGGGCTATTTGTAGAAAATTTTTCCGTTTGACAATTCAATTTCACGCCACCCTCAATATACCATTTCATCATATTATGAAAGTCAGGAAATATAATTTTACATAAATATATACACATAATTAACATACATTTGTATTGCCACTACTCAAAAAACTTACATTTATGTTCAGTAGTTACGCGATTTAATTTCCACCTATGCGTGAAACTCTCACTCAAAAGGTAAAACACTTATATTTTCAATTTATTATAAAGTATTATCAGGATCACCCGATATGGCACAAGTTTTGAAATAGTTAATATCTTGGAGATTATATCTATTATTAGACAGGGCATTAGAGGGTAAATAGATCTATTTTTCTAAATAGACTGTTCGTGACCTCCGTCACAGCTTTTTACTTTATTTTTTAATATATTACGTTTAAAAGCCCTTTAAAAAATTGTTGTTCCTACGAAAATTTGTTTTGACTTAAGAACATTTTTTTTGTAGAAGATTTTGTTAGCTTTTCTGTGTGCAGTTTGTAATCCATGTCAAAATCTGTGCACCGTTAACAAAATGTGGGATCCCCCGAATGGAAAAGAGGAGGTACTTCATGATGAAACGGCAGATTTTCCTATGGATGGGACTGATTGTCCTGTTCACTGCATTTGGCCTCAACCAGGAGGTACTTGCAGAGGAATATACGGTCAAGCAGGGTGATTCACTCGCCAAGATCTCAAAAAAGTTCGGTATTACTACTCAGGCATTGATGGAATCCAATGGTCTGACAAGCAATGCCATCAAACCAAAACAAATCCTCGTCATTCCGGATAACGGCAAGAAACAAATTACAAAATCCAAGAAGGTACGTTCTTATAACTCCGAATACTACGTGGTGAAAAAAGGAGATACCCTTCAAACTATTGCGAAGAATACCGGCTACTCAGTAAATGAAATCAGAAGGTTAAATCATGTAAATGCAAGGTCCTTGAAAATAGGTCAAAAACTTGTACTTGCAAGGCATGGTCCTGTGAGAGAGCTGGCGGCGACACACACTGATGATACAGATGAAGTAGAAGAAGATGATGATCTGCTCGGTGATGATGAAGATATCGTCATGAATGATAGCTTGCTGGAAGCAGAAAAAGATGTTGAAACAAACGCTGAATTGTTGGGTAAATGGAACAGTCCCCATGAGCGATCACTATTTGTCCGGGTTGCCAAGGGATTTTTAGGAGCTCCTTATCGATTGGGTGGTTCATCTGTCAGGGGTTTGGATTGTTCCGCATTTGTGAAGAAGATTTACGAATTTTTTGATGTCAGCCTTCCCAGAACGGCAAGAGAACAGGCACATGTAGGGCAGCGCGTATCGAGGGATGAATTGAAGGAAGGGGACCTTGTCTTTTTCAATACGAGACGGGCATATGGGCACGTGGGGATATATATAGGAAATAATGAATTCGTCCATGCCGCATCCGGTCGACAAAGAATGGTCAGGATTGATACGCTTGACAAACCTTATTATAATAAACGATTTGTCAAAGCTGTCAGAATAAAAGGATTGGACACTGGATTATCTTCCTGAGTGGTCTCCATTTCAAAAGTAATTTCTTTGAAAGATGGGATACGCAAGTGTCCCATTTTTCTTTGTACATAATCCGATAAAATATTTATAAAATCACTTTTCTATTGATTTATTTGTGTACCCTTTATATCCTGCATCCATACCCTGCATGCTAACTATAAATTGCAGTCAGTAACCGCCGAATGAAAGGCGGTTAAATTGCATAAAAAAAGCGTGTTGGTATCAGAATATACAAACGTCTGTATTAAAAATGAAGGAGGCAAACATGCGTAAGAGTTTATCATCGTTCATTTGGGTTCTAATGTTTTCTTTTTTTATCAGTGGCTGCGTTACCACTTCTACTTATGAGAAGAAGGTTACGGAAGCGAATAATCAGGCGAAAGAACTCGCGTCGCTCCAGCAAAAATACAACAATATGAAAGCAGACAGAGATCAACTGAAAGAAGCTTTTGCAAATGCGACCAGCGATCAGTCAAAGACCATGACGGAGATGAGACAGAAAAATGCTAACCTCGAAGCTGAAAATACAAAGCTGAAGGAAAATCTTTCCGAGTTGAAAAAGAAAGAGGAAGAAGTACAAACTGAGAGTAATACTTATAAGCAGCTGATGCAGGAAATGAAAGGTGAGATTGCCAAAGGGCAGGTTACAATTTCAGAACTTAAAGGAAAACTGACTCTGGATGTGGTGGATAAAATCCTTTTTGCCTCCGGGCATGCGGAAGTAACAGAGGAAGGTCTGGCTGTTTTGAACAGGGTTATTGAGATCCTTAAAAATGTGACGGATAAAGCAATTCGTATTGAGGGACACACTGATAATGTAAGAATCAAGGGCATGCTTGTGAAGAAGTACCCATCCAACTGGGAACTATCGGCAGCCCGTGCTATCAATGTGACAAAGTACTTACAAAAGCAGGGGATTGATCCCGCTCTATTGTCGGCCACGGCTTTTGGCGAATACAAGCCTGTTGTCGGCAATGACACTTCAGAAGGAAGGGCGAAGAACCGGAGAATCGCCATAATTCTTATGCCAAAGGAGTGAAATTTTAAAAATTCAATCATGGGTAAATCGATAACCGAAAAAATTATAGAAGCACATATTGTTTCCGGTAAATATGCACCCAATAATGAGATCAGCATTAAAATCGATCAAACCCTGACGCAGGACGCCACAGGGACTATGTCTTATCTTCAGTTCGAGTCGCTGAAAATCCCCAGGGTGAGAACCGAATTATCGGCAAGTTATATCGATCACAACACCATTCAGATCGGCTTTGAAAATTCTGATGACCAAAGGTACCTGAAGACCATCGCACAGAAATTTGGCATATACCTGTCGCGGGCAGGAAACGGTATCTGTCATCAGGTACACTTTGAGAGGTTTGGAAAACCCGGAAAAACACTTCTTGGTTCCGACAGTCATACACCTACAGGGGGAGCCCTGGGAATGCTAGCCATCGGGGCCGGCGGCCTTGATGTGGCTTTAGCTATGGCGGGAGAGCCCTTCTATCTTTCCTGTCCTAAGGTAATCAGGATCAATCTCACCGGCAAGCTTCCTCCCTGGGTCTCCGCTAAAGATGTCATTCTCAAGGTTCTTGAGATTTTTACGACGAATGGAAATGTCGGATCTATTTTTGAATATGGCGGAGACGGCACAGCAGCGCTGTCGGCACCGGAGAGAGCAACAATCGCCAATATGGGAGCTGAGTGCGGTGTAACCACTTCCGTTTTTCCCAGCGATGAAATGACGAGGGGTTTTTTACTGGCCGAAGGAAGGGAAGCGGACTGGCGGGAAATAACGGCGGATCCGGATGCAGAATATGAACGAATCGTAGATATAAACCTCTCCGAACTCGTTCCTCTTACCGCGAAACCGCACAGTCCCGATAACATCAGCACCGTCAGGGATGTGGGAGAAATTGAGGTCAATCAAGTTTGTATCGGCAGCTGTACCAATTCATCCTACAAAGACCTGGTAACAGTCGCCAAGATTTTAAAAGGCAAAGTAGTTCATCCAGATGTCAGTTTTATAATTACCCCGGGATCCAGACAGGTTCTGGAAAATCTTGCCAGAGAAGGTTATCTTGCCGATCTTATCCAGGCAGGGGCAAGACTCATGGAAAACGCGTGCGGTTTCTGCATCGGAAACAGCCAGAGTCCGCAGACAAAGGGTGTGTCTCTCCGAACATCGAATAGAAATTATCTTGGCCGCTCAGGTACGCTTGATGCGGAAGTTTATATAGTGAGCCCCGAAACGGCAGCAGCAGCCGTTATTGCAGGCAGGTTCACCGATCCCCGCGACCTAGGTATAGAATATCCTGAATATCCTGAAGTGAAAATGCCCAAACACTTCTATATCGACGACAGTATGATAATGAAACCTGAAGATACAAGGGATCCATCCTCAATAGAAATTTACAGAGGCCCTAATATCGGTGCTCCTCCCAGGAATGACCCCTTTCCAGAGATGATTCAGGGCGAAATTACGATAAAGGTAGGTGACAAGATCACGACCGATCATATCATCCCTGCTGGTACCCGGATGAAATACCGCTCGAACATACCCAAATATTCGGAGTACTTTTTTGAACTGCTGGATGGACGTTTTTACAAACGCGCCAAAAAGATCCAGGATAAGGGAAGGCATAACATCATCGTTGCCGGAATTTCCTACGGGCAGGGTTCGTCGAGGGAACATGCCGCCATGTGCCCAATGTTTCTTGGCGTGAAGGTTGTTATTGCAAAGTCCTTTGAGAGAATCCACTCAGCGAATCTGATAAACTTCGGGATTCTTCCTGTTACCTTCAATGATGATAGAGATTATGACCGCATCAACCAGGGTGATAGTCTTAAGATACCGTATGCCAGAAACGTCATCAAAGAAAACGGTAAAATGATTGTTATAAATATCACGAGTGGCATTTCATTCGAGGTTATTTATAACCTGTCAGAAAGACAAAAAAAGATTTTGCTAGCCGGTGGTGCACTCAGTCTCTGAAGATAATCCGCTATATTCTGCTTATAACCATGAACACGGTTATAACAGGTTCGCTTTGTGAAACTGAAATGATCCCCGTTAAAGAAATTTTTCATCGCTGCCTTTCCGGTCCCTTCAAGGGTGAACTAGCGGCTCAGAATGTTTCACTCTATCATACCTCCCCTTTCAATATCTATTGCGAGAAATTCATCCCTCCAGATGAAAAAGACCCTATCAGCCCCTATCGCGAACTCCTTTTGGAAAGAGGACATGAGCATGAACACAGGGTAATAGAAGACAGATATCCCGACTGCCGGGCAATTCATTTCGAAACGCCTGAGGAAGGTTTTCGTAAAATACTCGGTGAAATGACAAGAGGAGCAGAGGTCATCTGTGGCCTTCCTCTGTTATATCTCCCGGAAAATATGCAGGGAAGAATAGACGTCCTTGAGAAGAGATATGATCATCCTTCCGTTTTCGGCAACTACCACTACACCGTAACGGAAATAAAGCAGGCAAAGAACATCAGAAAGGAACATATACTTCAGGCAGCTTTTTATACTCATATGCTTGCAAAGATTCAGGAGTGCCTTCCAGAGAAATTCTGTATCATCAACCATGACCTAGAGATACTGGAATATTACTTCTCAGATTATGAGGCAGAACTGCAAAGTGCCATCAAAGGAACACAGGCAATTCTGGACGGCATAGAACGACCTACGGCAACCTACAATGCCTCTGAATGGCCATGGGAAAGGTACAGCAATCACGAGGCACTAAGGATGAGAGATGTATCGCTGGTTGGACAAGTCGGCCCCCGGACAAAAGAGAAACTGGTCGCACGGGGATATAAAAAAATTTGGGATATCTCATATGCAAAGGTTGATACTTTACTGACTATTCAGGGAATAAACGAGACTACAGCCAGAAAACTCATTTTGAACGCACAGGCTATAATGAA
>PDVH01000029.1_pt1 | contig 39573 bp, 72 predicted proteins | sample 1369781 | NCBI WGS metagenome assembly PDVH01 (sample SAMN07795378, study PRJNA414565) | Alkali sediment metagenome, whole genome shotgun sequencing project. | isolation source: glacial lake sediment | place: Bosnia and Herzegovina: Donje Bare Lake | collected 2016-06
TATTAATGGAGTAGTAGAAGAATTAAAAAACCTTCCAGAAAGTTATACCTGGGATGTTATTTATAAATCTTAAAAGGAGTGTTTAACATGAACATGAAAAAAGATATTAAAGAAAATAGAGAAGCAATAGACCAATATACCAGATCGCAATATAAAAACGATAGAGAAAGAGAATTATGGATACTTAACGATGAATATTTATATAAATGCTTCATGCACAACATAAAACTATAAGATCAAAAAACCAATTTTTTTTTATTTTTTTCTTTAAATGCCTGGGAGAAATATTTAAATAGTATAATATACATTAATGTATATAACAAATATGGAGTAATGCCTTATGGACGATGATAATAAGGAAATAATAAAAGAGATCATAGACATTAAAATAAATTCTAAACTTTTAAAAAATGTTTTGTCTCTTTATAAGGACCTAAAAATAGATCAATTAAAACTTGTTTTTTTCCAGGACCGTATGGAAATAAAAATTACCGATCCCGCACATGTAGAAATGATTTATTCAACAATTGAAAATGCCTTATGTGAAGAATATCATTTTGATCTGGAAATCAAAAACGAAAAATTAGATGAAAACTCTAAAATAGAAATTGGTATTGATCTGGAAAAAATATTTAATGCCTTAAAGAATTGTAAAAAGGATGATCTTTTTATTTTTCACTATAACGGTATTGTTGAACCAGATTATTTTACTATAACAACAAATAATTTTATACAAAAAATAGGGAAATGCACATTAGATAATTTTCCAGATTTTAAGATACCAGAATTAAATTTTCGTGCTAATTTCAATATATCAACGGACCAATTACATGAATTTTTAAAAAGATCGGAGAATATTTCAGATTATTTAACTATTAAAACAACATCGAATAATGTTTTATTGCACTCTGAGGGAGATACCGATAAAATTGATTTAAATGCCGATGTTAATAGTTTAAGATCGTATAGCGAACATAAATCTAATTATTCAATTGATTATATGATAACTGCCATAACTGGATTAAAAAGATTATTTAAAGACATAGAGATCAAATTAGCATCCGATTATCCAATTTCATTAACTGGTGATCTACAATTCTTAAAAGTGTTAATATTGATCGCACCCAGGATCGAAAGGGATTAAAACAATATTTTTTTTATTGGAGAATAAGAATATGCCTGACAAAGAAGAAAAAATTGAAAAAGAATTTGAAGAATTTAAAAAAGACGTTTTAAAAAGATTGAAAGAAGAATTAAAAGAAATAGATGCCTTTCCTTATGATTTTAATAGTAATTGTTTGCATGATGTTATACATGAGGAAGTAGATAGTTTTGTTACTGGTTTTTCAAGAAGTGATAGTATAAAATGGATCGACTTTTGTGGTAATGAAGAATTTATTGATAAAGGAGTAATAGATAATAGTAATATAGATAGGACCGTAATAACTACTGCCTTTGAATGTATAAGACAAAAACTATTCGATGATGAAAAATTATTTTTTGATTTACAAGAATATGAATTAACAAAAGAAAAAAGAAATAGTTTTATTAAAAAAATAGATGAAGTTATAGGTATACATAAAACAAGTAAAAGGAAAAATAATGATATTCAAATATGGATTAAAACTAATTTTGATATAGGACCAGAAGATTTTAAAGAACCACGTTTCTCTAAAAACCAGATCATTGATCTACATAATGGAATTAAGATTTTAACTAATAATACAACAATTAATAGAAATGCGATTGTTATAGAAAACCCTAAAAAAATGCCTTTTAGAATTTATATTATGGATAAAGATAAAGATGTTGATATAAGGGATTATTTTAAGTTTAGAAGTATAAAAGAAGGTAATTACAACTTGTTTCCAGATTTTTATGTTAAAGGTAAAAATGATCCAATCCGACCAGGGTTATATCCTTATAAAACTGATTTTAAAGATAAAGATGATTTTATCTTTTTTATAAATAGAATGGTATATGAATTAAATCAAAAGGAAAATTAAGGATGATGAAAAAATAATGACGGATGCAACTATATTAGTTTTCAAAGAAAAAAAGGGCGATAAAAAAATAAAAATCTATAATGATATATATGCCGAGAATCCGAGAACATGGATGGACCATTTAGGGATCATGGTATGCTTCCATAAAAATTATGATCTTGGAGATAAACATGATTTAAAATCCGAAAGTTTTAGCGGATGGGATAATCTAAAACAACATCTAATTAAAGAGCATAAAGCGACAATAATAATGCCTTTATTTTTATACGATCATTCGGGGATCACTATTAGTTGTAGCAATTCATATCCTTATAATGATCGTTGGGATGCAGGGCAAGTGTGATTTATTTATACCAATGAAGAACAATTAAAAAAGATGGGAGTAAAAAAGGAAGAAATAGAAAAAATTTTAGTTGCGGAAGTAGAAGAATACGATCAATATTTACGAGGGGAAATTTACTCCGCTTCATTGGTAAGATCATGCAAGTGTAAAGAGTGCGGGGATGAGCATGAAGAAATAATAGACAGTTGCGGGGGATTTTACAGTATTGAAGATATATGGGATTGTTTAGGGATCAAAAAAGAAGATTATGAGGAAGTAAAAAAATGAAATGCAAAGAATGTAAATTATTTATTAAAAAAGAATGTAAAGGATTGAAAAGTGTAAAAAGTTATTGTATATTTTTTGAAAAAAAAGATCGTGAAAAGCGATAGGGGGTGATCTTTAAAAATGGACGATGATTGGTATAAAGGATATAAAAAAATCTGGAATCAGGACGATGAAGATGAAGAAGAAGAAATAGTTTAAAGGAGTGTTGGGGGAGAATATAGGACCGAAAACTCCCCCGCCTTATTTTTGGTTTGAGGACGATGCCTTTTTTTAAGGAGACACAAGAATTTTTTTTAAGGCAAAGTATAAATGTAATTTTGTATTATATATTTTTTGTATGCCTGGGATTAAAAATAGGATAAGGCATCTTAAATTCTCTCCTTACACCGTCCTCTTAGATTGTTTTTGATTTGAATGGATGCCTTTATGCAAGTGGTTCTTCAACCGTTACCCAGGCATACTGCCTTCTTAACACATTTTTCTTTATAATTTAGTAACATTAAAATAATTTTGAAATATTACAGTTAGTTCCAAAAAGAGAATTAGTTTTCGGTAATTTGATTACCACTTTTTTTGGTAACTTTGGTAGTATGGTGGACGAGGATTTATGGCAAAAAAGAAGTCGCTTTCAAACCACATTCTCAATATATTAAGTCGTGATCCGATAGGACATTATAATGCCATAACAATTGACCGTATTTTAACAAAGAAAATGAGGTATAATAAAAGTGAAAGAAAAAAAGCACTTCACTTGATAAGAAAAGAGTGTATTCGACTTGAAAAAAAAGGTCTTATTTTAAAGCGTGAAAAAGGGTTTTATAGTTTAAGAATTACGACTAAAAATTTGCACCTTTTGGAGAACCCGCCTACAACTATTCATGGACTAAAATTAGAGACAAGCGTGTTAAAGAGTGTCTATTACCAAAAAAGGGTAGAGGGTATTCCTGGCGTGGTAACAAAAAATATTTTAGAAACGTGGATGGATTCGCATAATTTTGAAGCAACTTTTCAAAAACGCAGATTTAAACGTATTTGGTGGGAAGGGCGGGATGTTACAATTACGATCCATGAATGTTATTTAATTGAAATTTGGGTAAAATCATCTGAGAATCCGTTAGGATATGTTGAATTGATAAGATTAAAGGAATATCTACATGGATTTTTGCATAATATTGCTGATTTTCGTAATGTTATGGTCCGCCAAGCGGGGGTAAATAAAGATTATAGACAATTACGTTTAGAAGGTATTTCAAGCGTTTCTCTAAGGGTTTTTACTAATGCACTATCGAGAATTTATTATAAAGAAAGTATCGGTGCGGTCCGTATCGAACAGCATTGGAAAGGTAAAATTAATTTTGAGGACGTTATTTCATTGATCGCTTCTGTTAATGCACCAAGACAATTTGTTAAACAAGTGAAAGGACAGGAGAAATTAGATGTATGGGATGAGGGATTCATGTTTAGTTGAGGAATTAATATGACAGAATATGTAATAACAGTTGATATACCAGAAAATAAAAAGAAATGGATCAGGAATTATTTGAATGATATGGGTTGCGATATTAAACTTTGGGCGAGAAAATGAAATGTTTTATCGCATCCATGCCTAATACTGGTGAGGATTGTCCAGAATCATCTGATGGATGCGGTTGGTGGAATGGTGGATGTTGTCATGCAGAAGGGAGTGAAAAATGAGGATAAGTTTAATTGATGTGGATTCTAAAATACCTAATCTTGCTTTGATGAAGATTAGTGAATATCATAAGAAGAAAGGAGACGTTGTTGGTTTTAATCTTTCAAATCCAGATAAGATTTATGCAAGTGTAGTATTCACAAAAAATAAAAGTTTTTCATTGAATCATCGTTTAGATAAGATTCAAGTTGAAATAGGCGGTTCTGGTTATAATCTTAAATCTAAATTACCTCATAAGATAGAATATATTACACCAGATTATGATTTATACCCTTCAACATATTCTCAGGGTTTTACATCCAGGGGATGCAATCGTAAATGTTATTTTTGTATTGTTAATCAAAAAGAAGGTAATTATACGATTCAACAACATCCAGAACAATTTTATGATGATCGCTTTAAAGAGATTATGTTGATGGATAATAATATTCTTTTAAATTATGGATGGGCGAAAAACATTCTTTCTTGGTGTAAAGATTATTCTTTGAAGGTGAATATGACACAGGGTTATGACATAAGATTAGTTGATAGAAATATTGCGGAATTGATTTTAGATACTCGTAATAGGTTTGTGAAGTTTGCTTTTGATGATATACGATTAGAACCAATCATTAGAAAAAAGATCGAATTATTAAAAGAGGTTGGTTTTAATCTAAGAAACAATGTTGCTTTTTATTGTTATTGCCATGACGATTCAATGTTTGAAGATACTTTAAAAAGATGCAATATTTTAAAAGAACTTGGAACCAATGCAGATGTGATGTTTAATTGTGATATGAAAAAGACACAACGAATAAAATCATTAATGAAATGGAGTTGGAGAAAAACATTTTATTGGAGTTTTCCTTTCGAGGAATATTCTAAATTATTACATTCTTAAAGGTAAAACAATGAAGAAAACAATATTTGATGAAATACGAGAAATAGAAAATGAATGGTATATATCATTAGAAAAAATAAGGTAGATTGAAATGGAAAAATGTATCTATTGTGGGAAAAAAGCATTAGGATGGTTTGATTTTTGTGAACATCTTAATGTTTGCAAGAAAATCTAAGGTAAAATATGAAAGTTGCATTATATGGTCGAGTTTCTACAAAAGAACAAAATGCAGATATGCAGAAAAAAGCATTGATCGAATATGCTGAAAGGCATGGTTGGAAATGGGATTATTTCGAGGAAAAAGAATCTACAAGAAAAACAAGACCAGTTAAATATAAATTATATGGTGATTTGTTAAACAAACTTTATGATGCAATTATTGTTTGGAAAATAGATCGTTGGGCGAGAAGCACTCAGGAATTGTCCAGGGAGATCACTACATTATATGGTTTTGGTGTTAAGTTTATTTCATTAACGGACAACATTGATCTTTCGAGTGCTTCTGGTGTTCTTCAATTTAATATTATTAGTGCTTTTGCACAATTTGAGAGGGATATTATTAGCGAAAGGACAAAAGAAGGTTTAAAGGGCAAAGTAAATGTCGGTAAGCGAGGTCCTGATGATGGACCACGAAGAACAAGTGGTTATAATCTGCGATGGGCGGGTAAAAAAAGGGGGGGTGTAAAACCGATTATTTCATCTATCGAGAAAGGCGATCCAGAAATCGCTAAGTAAATAAACCACCCTTTATTTACTGGTGATTTGATGAAATGCCCTGATTGTTTCATATTGATGGTTTCCCTTTATTTTAGAAAAAACAATAAAAAGAGAACTTGGAATAGTTCTAACTATAAATATTGTAGAAAATGTGGTAAAATAAAAGAGGTATAAAAAGATGAAAAAAAATAAAATAATAACAATTGGAGTAATGTTACTCATATTGACATTAGCGATTGCACCGAATTGTTTTGCTAAAAAAGAAATAACAGATGATAATGATATACCTTTTATATTTAGTTGTTTTTTTGGTCTAATAGAGATTTTTGATTCTCCTAATTGGGATCATATCAATATTATTAATGTTGGTAATATCTCTGTTATATGGTGGATTCATACTAATGTTAGTTTTAGAAGTGGTGGATGGTTCTTATCGCCTATTCCTGGACATTATGCTATTGATTCAATGTTGCTTACTAATCATATTTCAAATGGTCTTATAATATGCAAAGGTCATTCACCAAGTAAAATCAATTCATATTTTTTTAGTTATATTTGGTGTAGTTTCTTTTTAATTAAATTGAATAGGAATATAAAACCTTAAATATTAAGGAAGTGAGAAATGAGTGATTTAGAATTAGATGGTATTGCAACTCAATTGAATAGGGTTGCATCTGCTATGGAGAAGATCGCAGAACAGATAAAAAGATTTAATGATATGAATGAAACAATTTGAATTTAGATGTCCATTTAAGAAATGTTTTTATGAAACACATTCTTATTTGCATTTACAAAATCATTTAAAAAATATCCATAAGGTGAAAAAAAATGAATGATAAAATACTTAATTTATTAAAAAATGGAATGTGTGATGAAAATATTGAAAAGTATGTTGAGTTAATAAAAGAATGTTGGGATAATCAGTATGGTTCTGCAAAATACAATAATGGTGTTCTTGAACTTCATACTGGTGGATGGTCGGAGAATGAAGAAATATTATCTGCGATCCAGATGAATAAAAATTTTTGGTGGAAATATTGGACAGTTGTAACCAGGGGTGGGCATTATTGGTTTGTAATTAGAGATACATTAAGAAGTCCTATTATCAAATGGGAAAAAGAAACTAAAAAGAAGTGAAGAAAAACGAATGATAAAATAGGAACCTATTTAATTATAACATTCATGCTTAGTTCAATAGCATTATGGTATTTTTTGGTTTGGTGGTAAAAAAATGGATCAAATGTTAGCGAGTATAAGTATATTCCTTTTTTCAGGATGGACGTTTTTTTGTGGTATAGATATTGGAATGTATATCACATTAAAAGATTTAATGAAATTAAAAAAACCTAAATATTGGATTGTTCCTGGTTCTGGAATATTTTGGGCGTATAAACAATCTAAGTTATGAGTTGAAAAAAATGAAACTAAAAACAAAACCAAAGTATTTTAGAAAGATTAAAAGTGGCGAGAAACTGGTGGATTATCGTTCCGCCCATGTTACTTTCGTTGATGAAGAAACTGGTGCTAAGTTTACTCGTAAAGTTAAGAGAACATGGATAATGCGTTTTGATGAATTGCCAAAAGATTTGCAGAAATCCACATTGTTTGATGAGGACGAATCAGTTATTGCTTTTGAACTTGAAAGTGAACAAAAATGAAATGTCCAAAATGCGGAAGTGTAAAATATGTTCATCCATTCAAATGCGAAGATTGTGGATATACATTAAAAATAATTAAAATAAAAGGTGAACAAATTTGGAAAAAACATTAATTCTTACCACCAGAGAATTAAATTATATTCAGGAGATCATGGATAAGTATAGTCAGATTAAACCTGAATATAAAAAAGTTTGTTGGTATATGATTAAAACTATTGATAATCAAGCGGGTGGCAATTATCCAAAAAATTATACATGGTAAAAAATTAGAGGTAATGAAAAATGAAAAAAGATGATTATGAACAAATGATAATGACTTTTCAACGTATGATGATAACATTCGAGAAGATCGAAGTATCTTTAAATAATATTAGTGATGAATTAAAGATATTAATTGATGAATATAGGAAAAATAATATATGACGGAAAAATTTAGAAATGAATTAACATGGTGGTCTATTATTTGGCGGATTATTTTGTATATGGGCGTTTTTTTGATTTGTTTATATGGAATAAGAATTTTAATTTAAACCAAAACCTTTATATATTATAATGATATACATTAATGTATAGTAAGGAGATATTATGAAATTACCGCATTGGGAATGTAATCGTTGTGGTTACAAATGGGTTCCACGATCTGAAAAAAAACCATTGAATTGTGCGAATCCTAAATGCAGAAGTCCGTATTGGGACAAACAAAGAACGAGGGAAATTAAAAAACATGAAGAAATATCAACGAATAGCGAGTTACGTCAAAGCGTTCCAGGATGATAAGGTTGATGAATACCATGATAAGCATGGACGAAAAAAAAGAAAAGTTGAAAGTGGAGTGTAAAAAGTTAAATGAATTAAAAAAACAAATGGAGTTGTTAAAGAGGATGATAGAGGATGGTAACACATAGAGGAATATTGTTTATAGGCGAATGTTTGAGGAAAAACCCGAATAAATATCTAACATTGAAGCAATTGAAGGATTTATTGGTAGACAACAGTAATTCTTTTCACGATAGGACAATTCGTAAGTATATGCAAATTTTAACAAAGAATGGATATATTAAATCTGTTGTCATAAATGAGATTCCAATGTTTGAAATTTTAAGGAGTGTTAAGAATGATGAAACACAATATCAAATGCGAATCTGCGAGAGCAACGAGTAAATGTGTTTGTCGTTGTGGTGGTGCGTTGCATGGAATACAAAATAAAGATTCTGATGATGCGTTTATAGATGAGAGATCAATAAATGAAAACATGGGCGGGGAGATCGGAGAAATCATTAAAGCATTGAAAGGCAAGACATTTCTATGTTCATGTAAGAATAAGATCATAGTTGATAATTGGTTAGGGTATCAACATCCTGGCGGTCTTTCAAATAAGGATGGTTTGACTTGGTGGATTTATGTTAGATGTCCTAATTGTGAATATGATTGGTCCTGGAATAAAGTAAAGGTGGAGTGTGAAAGACCAAGATGATTGTAATGGATGGTATCAGTAATCCTATGCTTTTTGGTTGGAATCTGTTTTTAGTATTTGAGATAATAACTATTTTTATAGAGGGAATTGTTCTCGGTATTTTTGTTAAAATATCCAGGATAAATATGGATGGGGGAGATATAGTAATGGTTACGGTTTTGATGAATATTGCATCTATGTTGATTGCAGTTCCTATATGGATGAGTTTAGGGGGATTGTAAAATGACTAAAATAAATGAGTTGGAAACAATAAAAATAAACGATATAGATTATGTAAAAAAAGTAGATGTTGAAAAACTTTTAAAAGACATTAAACCAGAAAATTTTAGTCCAAAATATCTTTTACCAGATGCTTGTCATACAATGGCATTAGCATCATGTAAACTTGGACCTGACTATAACATTTTGAGAATGGATATAGACCTTTTAAAGAAAGGAATAATTATTTTAAAACAATTGAATCTCGATGAAGTCGTTTTTGCATTTAAACAGGATTTTCCGTTGGTTATGGGCGTTATAGATAACAATGATGAGAATAGGATCAATGGTGTAATTATAGCACCACGATCAAAGAGAGAGGACTAATTATGTATGAAAATAGTTATAGAATAGCAAAAAAGATAGAAGCAATTGCTGATGAAATAGATAATGGAAATTTTGAGTTTGATACAAATGCTGAATCTAATTTTATGGATTCAGTAGAAACTATTTGTAGAGAACTTTATGAAATGATTTTAATGTATATGAATAATCTAAAAAGGGAAAAAAATGACATCGAAAATAAACATTGATGGAACAGAGTATGATCTTAAAAATATACATGATCGGTCTATTATAATGCAGATATTGAAAGATAAGATGGAAGGTTGTGATGAAGATTATTATTCAGTTAAAGGAGATTTTGAAATAGAAGGTAATCAAAAATGAAAAAGAGAAAAGAAGTATTTGAAACCTTAAACCAAATTTTGCTATGCTATGAATCATATAGAAATATTTTGAAATTAACACAAGATAAAGCGATTAAAAAAACATTAGATACTTATTCAGATTTCTATGAATGGTTAGGAGATCGGAAATGAAATGCAAAAATTGTGGATGTGAATTAGCATTAAGGTGGCATACTTGTCCGATATGTGGGGGAGAGTTGGATTATGAAGAAAAAAAATAACAGAAAGATATATTGTCCGATAGTAAAAATGAAAATTGAAAGTTGCAACATAAAAGGATATGATTGGGAATGTCCTAATAAAGATAAGTGTCATTTAGCGGTGATAGATAATTGATGGAATTAAATAATAAACCGAAAGGTTATAAACCGTTCAGTATTGGAAATTATAAAAAATATTCTCCATTAGAAAAATTTATTGCAGAAAAAATATCTATCGAAAATCATAAAATATTAAAAAATCCAGATAAATATGGAATTGATTTAATTATTATCAATAATGAAAAAATATGTGGTGGATTAGAAATAGAATCACATGGAAAATATTGGATTGATGCTTTTCCATTTGATACAGTTCATTTTCTTGGAAGGAAAAAAAAATATATTGGGAATAATAATTTTTATCTTTTGTGTAGTCAGGAAAATAAAAATGCAGTTATTATAAATTTTTTAAAATTGACAGATAATTTTATTGTTGAAAATAATAATGTATCATGTGAGAAAGAATTATTTTATGATATTCCAAAAGAAGAATGTTTATTTGGTTGGAATAAAATTATTATGTATCTTAATAATTATTTTAATAAAAAACTTGATTATTGGATGTGAATTAATGGCGGGAATTTAAAATGAGTTGTTATGAGTGTCTCCGTTTTCAATACTGGAAGGAAAACAAAATGAAGATAACAGAGTTAGAGTTGTTTAAAGAGATCGCAAGAAATCCAGAACCATTAATTGTTTATGGTGTATTAGTTTGTATAATAAAAGAAATAATTAAAAGGAGTGAAAAAAATGAAATTAGAAGATATAAGAATGGTGAAGCAAGTAACAGAAGTTGAAATGGTAAACAAAATGATTATGGAAGGTTGGATCATTATAAAAATCTTTCATCAAACAGAAGAAAATCAAAGTAGTAAACCAATGTATATAATGGGGAAAATGAAAGAATGAAATGTGCTGATTGCAGTAAAACACTAACAAGATGGGAACGAGAACATGGATTAGAATTATGTTGGGAGTGTTTATTAGAACATAATGATTAGGTGAAATATGAGAAATCTCTATAAAAAAATAATAGTATCTATATTAATAATATTAATCGGTGGAATGATTGAGTATATCAACGACACAATGTTTGAAAACGGATTCATCATAGTTCTGTTACCTTTGGTTGTCGCTTTATTGTTGATGATAGTAATTGGTGTAGCATGGAATGTTGAACCAGGCGAATATGAACCTTTGAATGATGAGTTAATAGTAGAGTTTATGGAAATGGAAATAAAAGATGTAAAAAATGCAAAAACATATTTACAAAAAAAATATATTGATAAAAAATTAACTGATGAAGAATATACGTCTAAGATGGCACGATTATAAATGAAAGATGAAGATACTATCAAAAAGAAAATAGATCATCTGCAATCTATTATGGAAATGATAAATTCACCAGAATATATCGTCTACTTGAATTTAACAAAGAATACATTGGAATGGGTGTTGGATTAATAATAGCGTTCTTTCTTTTTTGGTGGTAATCGGACATAACCGATTTTTAAATTACATTCTTTTGCTATACAAAATAGTTGAAGATCAAATTCTTCTTCTATAATTAATTTAATCATCTTTGTATATTTTTCGCCTTCTTTGTCTTGCATAAAGAAGCAATCCAATAGGAAGTGCTAAACAACCCCCGCCAAACAAATATATGCTATTAGAATAAATACCTACTGGTAGAATCGTAGAAAGGTTCCCTGATGCGTTTGCATAAACTTGGTATCCAGTTTCATTAACAAAATATTCATGCGTTCCATTACAGTTTACAAAATTCTGGAATAAATGTATTGGTGTTGCATTTCCTGAAAAGTTTGCAAATACCCACCATCCAGTATTGTTAAGTAATGAATCAAGTGATCCAGTTGTATTGATTGTATTATCTATAAGATTCAAAGGAGTTGTATTTCCTGTATAGTTCGCCCAATCATAAAATCGCCATGAAGCACTATTCCAAATATATTGATGTGTTCCTGTTGCATTAATAATATTCTCGTATTGTGTAATGCTTGGTGTATCACCTGTATAATTTGCCCATACTCTATAAATCCAATTAGTTGAATCCCATGAAGATTGATGTGTTCCACTTGCATGATTAATATTTTGATATTTTAGGAATGTTGGAACATCACCAGTAATGTTTAACCATACGTCCCATCCTGTCGTTGAATTATAAAGTGTTGTATAATCGCCAGTTGTATGTGCAGTATTATCATAGACCGTTAGATCGGTGCTTGGACATATTGTTTCATTTCCAGTATAGTTCGCCCATACAAAATAACCTGATCCATCTAAAAGATATTCATGTGTTCCAGTAGCATTGATAATATTTTCTAATAGTGTTATAGGTGTTGTATTTCCAACGATCCAATAACCAGTTCCGTTTAGATCATAGGTTGCATTTATAATATGAATCGGAGTTGTATTACCTGTGTAATTTATCCATATCCAATAACCAGTAGAGTTGAGAATGTAATCATGTGAACCTGTTGCATTAATGATCGCTTCTATAAAATTGATTGAGGTTGCGTTTCCTGTAAGATTCAACCATACGGTCCATCCTGTCGTTGGATCATAACTCGAATCATTGGTTCCAGTTAAATTGATTAAATTGTTAATGAAAGTAAGATTAGTGCTTGGACATGGTGGACAGATAGTTTCATTTCCAGTATAATTCGCCCATACATTCCATGCTGATCCATCCCATAAACTTTGATGTGTTCCAGTAGCATTGATAATGTTTTCAAAAAGATTAAGACCATTTAATCCAGTATAGTTTGCATAATCAAGATAACCCGATCCTGTTAAAACATATTCATGTGTTCCTGTTGCATTTACTATATTTTCATATTGAGTTATAGGAGTTGTATTACCTGTATAATTTACCCATATCCAATAACCAGTAGAGTTGAGAATGTAATCATGTGAACCAGTTGCATTAATAAGATTATTTATAAAGTTGATTGCAGTTGTATTGCCAGTAAAGTTTAACCAAATTGTCCATCCTGTCGTTGTATTATAAATCGAAGCATTGGTTCCAGTTACGTTGATAAGATTATTAATGAATGTTAAATCTGTGCTTGGACATATTGTAGCGTTACCAGTATAATTCGCCCATATATGATAACCGTCATTTTGTAAGTTGTATTCATGTGATCCTGTTGCATTGATAATGTTTTCATCAAGAGTAATTGGAGTTGTATCACCAGTATAGTTAGCATAATCAAGATAACCCGATCCTGTTAAAACATATTCATGTGTTCCTGTTGCATTGATGATATTTTCATATTGAGTTATTGGTGTAGTGTTTCCAGTATAGTTCGCCCAATCCAGGAATTTCCATAAAGTAGAATCCCAATAATACTGATGCGTTCCAGTAGCATTAACGATATTCTGATATTGAGTTATAGTTGGTGTATCTGCGGTATAGTTCGCCCATACATTATAATCCCATCCTGTTGAATCCCAATTTGAATCATGTGATCCTGTTGCATGAACGATATTTTCATATTTGTTTAACCCTGGAATTGCACCAGTATAGTTCAACCATATATCCCATCCTGTCGATGAATCATAAGATGTTTCATAAGGACCTGTTGTATGTGCAGTATTGTTATGCACCGTAAGATTAGTTGAATTGCATGATCCCCCCGTTCCAGTATAGTTCGCCCAAACTTGATAACCAGTTTCATTCAATAAGTATTCATGTGTCCCTGTCGCATCAACAATATTTTCATTAAGAGTAATTGGAGTTGTATCACCAGTATAGTTAGCATAATCAAGATAACCCGATCCTGTTAAAACATATTCATGTGTTCCTGTTGCATTTACTATATTTTCATATTGAGTTATAGGAGTTGTATTGCCTGTATAGTTAAGATAAATTTGGAATCCAAAAGCATCGTAATAAAAGAAAGGTGGATAAGGTCCGCTAACATTTTTCATATTATAAAAGAAATTTGGTATATATCTGCAACCATACCATTTTGTAGTATCTTTTGCTGTTGTATTCCATCCATAAGTATCGGACCATGAAAAGAAAGAATAAAAGTATTCTATATTTGGTTGAACATAATTATGAAAACAATTTTGAGAGGAACCATTGTAAAGTAAAGTTCCAGTAGCAATATTTGTTGGATAAGATGTATCTGAATATCTTACCATCGTGCTATCTGAATTAAGTCCTTTTGTCCAATATAATTTAAGATTTTGAGTATCATTACTATTCCAACAAGTATCTATTATTACATTTGCTGTTGTTGGTGCAAAGGGATAACTCATACTCCAATTCCCAGTAGCGTTTGCCCATATATCATAACCCAAACCAGTTAATTGATATTCAAGTGTTCCAGTAGCATCAATATAATTAGTATGTGTTTTCCAAATTGGTGTAGTATTTCCTGTATAGTTCGCCCAAATCAAATAACCAATAGGACTTAAAGCATATTCATGTGTTCCTGTTGCATTAATAATATTTTCAAACATATTTTTAATTGGTGTAGTATTTCCTGTATAGTTCGCCCAATCAGAAAATTTCCAATGCCCTGCATCCCAACTATATTCATGTGTCCCTGTTGCATTTACTATATTTTCAAACTGTTCAAGATCAGGTATAGCACCAGTATAATTCAACCAAATAGTATAGCAACCATCTTCATCTTGTGCTGTTTCATATTTCCCAGTAGTGTGTCTTGTATTATTAACAACTGTTAAATCACATTCTACACAATCCCCACACCAAGAAACAATAGCAGATGATTGTGAAGTAGACCAAAGTTTATCAGCAGAAGAATATCCCCATGATGCGTAATAATAAATATCTCCACAAACCAAATCTGTGCTATCAGTAGTAGAAGTTCCAGTTGAATTATAAATATTATCCCCATCACTAATTCCAGTTGGGAATTTATCATTTCTTCTTTGTATTCTTGTATAATCAGCACCAGTTCCTTTAACCCAACTTAATGAAATTCCATTTTCACCACATTCTTTAACCATTCCTTCAAAGTTAGTTGGTGGTGATGGATAATAAGTAAAATAAACAGTAACAATAACATGATCGTAATAAATTGTTTTTGTTGCTAAATTACCATAAGAATAAATATAGACATCAAAGTTTCCAGTAGCAAATTCACTTTTAGTCCAAGTTCTACTCCATGTATCAGATGCACCACCAACACTTAAATATGTATTTGTATCTGATGTTCCCCAGTTTGCTGTTGTTTTAGTTCCAGTAAAAGAAGAACCACCATTCCAAGAAAGTTGAACAGTTGAATAACAACCTGTGCTACTCGCATAAGCATCAATGCTTACAGTAATTCCATCAATAGTTTTTAAATCATAACCCGCTAACATGGAAGGAATAGTATAAAAAACATAATAATCTTCTTCGTTATTTCCCGCAGTTCCAACAACGCTTGTTGCATAGATATTATTTTGTGTTAAAGCATTTTTTGGATTAGTCCATTCATTTTTATAGTTACCCCAAGCATTACATAGACATGAACCAGTATTAGTGGTTGCACCCTGAACAGTATTGACAGATACAATAGTTAAGATCAGCATTGAGATAAAAAATATCCCTATTATTAAAAACTTTTTTTGTTTCATGGAAAAATAGTATATAGTTATAATTAATTAAATTCTACTAAACAATATAAATAATCTATAACGTATGAAGTAAGGTTGCAAGAAACGTAAGAAATATTACTGGAATAAAAGGTAAAGGAAATTTAACATTTGCTGTTTCGCATCCTTCTTTTTTCATCTGGTCTATTTCTATTTGAGATAAACCCTGCATGAAGTTATCAGTAACGAGAACCATTCCTGGACGGACATCATCAATAGGTAATGTTTTTTTGAATCCAGAAAAAACATCTTTGAAACCATTTTCTTTTCGTAGTATAAAAGCATAAACAACTAACCATAGGATGCTAACAATTCCAAGAGTGTAAAGGAAAAATTGGAGTTGCATCCAGGTTCCAAAATACCATGCTAATGCACCGATTACCATAGCATCCCCGATCCCAAAATGTCCCATGCTAAAAACCGCTATTGCTAAAAATACTAATAGAGCAAAAATAAAAACGAAAGTTGTTTCTATTGAAAGCGATCCAATCGTTACAGAATGTAACGCTACTAAAATAAACACTAATATAACGTGCCATGATCCAATGGTCCTTTGAAACATATCTTCATAACTTGATTCAAATAAAAGAATCGTTATACATGCAGTTAGGATCAATCCAATAATGCCAATGAGAATCAATAATATCTCCGTCCAGTTGGATCAGTAGTTTGTGTATTTGTTGATCTAAAATTTGGTGGATTTGCAACTTCCCCTCTGCGAGTTGGTTGAACTCTTACTCTCCATCCGCAATTTGGACAACTGGTTACAGATCGGGTTCCCCCATAATACCAGGAATATCCACAATGGTTGCATTGTGATAAAAGACCAGATACATTTTCTCTACCCATGAAATAAGGTATGTAATAAGAATTATATAGAACCAACCTATACTTTATTTAGAGTATTTAGAAAAGGTGAAAGAGAATGGTGAAAGAAAAAGAGATAATAATAAAAGATGATCGCTTTCCGTTGGGAAGATATATTATCATTATATTTGCGATCATAGTAAGCATCTGGTTACTTATGACTTGTATCGTAATAGTTCCTGCGGGAAATATTGGTGTAGATGATACATTTGGTGTTGTAAGTGATACAACCAGAAGTCCTGGTTTGAGTTTGAAAAATCCGTTCACCGCAGTTCATATATTTACGGTGAAAACACAAGAAGTTTTAGAATCATCATCCGTTCCTTCAAAGGAAGGTCTTATTGTTTCTCTTGATGTAAGTATTCTATATCACATGCAATCAAATAAAGCGAATGAGATTTACAAAACGATAGGGGATGATTATTTGAATATTTTTATTGTTCCTCAACTTAGATCATATATTCGAGAAATAACATCACGTTATGATGCAAAAGCATTATACACAACTGGTAGAGATAATATTACAGTAGACATATTTAATGCGTTTGAACCAAAACTTTTGGAACGTGGATTTATTCTTGAAAAAGTATTGCTTCGTGATCTTCACCTTCCTGAAACCGTAACAACTGCGATTGAAATGAAATTGAAAGCGGAACAAGAAGCGTTACAGATGCAATTCGTATTACAGAAAGAAGGATTTGAAGCACAACGTAAAATCATTGAAGCAAACGGAATCGCTACCGCACAATCTATTATTAACCAAAATCTTACAGTTCCATATCTTCAATGGTATTGGATTCAGAATTTGAAGTATCATAACAATACAATCTATATCCCGATTGGAAGTAACGGTTTACCGATCTTTAAACCGATAGAATAGTGAGAGAATGGAAACGCAAAGAGGGTGGGATATTTATCAAGTCCTGGGATGGATACTTGCATTTGTTGTTGGTATCCTCTCAGGTGCTTTATTGCAAAAATATATAAAAGAAAGAAAGGAGAAAAAGAAAGGTGGTAAAAAACGATTGCGGAAACAATAACAAATAATAGTAATATAAGTAGTTTGCTTGGAACAGAAACAGAACTTGCAAATACGTTTCTTACTTTGTTGCCAATACTTGTCTTAGTGGGGGTTCTTCTATTTGTTATCGGGGGAATGTTCGGTGATGGTTTTAATCCTTTTAATTCCATTTTTAGATTGCGAAGATGGTGGTGGATAATTGCTTTAATGATATTACCTATATTCATTATAATAGGATTCGGAGATTTATTATTCATTGTTTTCATTTTAATCTTTGCTTTGATAATTGGTGGTTTATTTTTCTGGTGGTTAGAACATGATTTTAAACTACCGAAAACTGATCCCATGAAAGATTTAAAGAAATGGTTAAAAGAAAATTTCCGATGGTAATTACTTCTTTGATTTCCATTGATCGTATTCATCCCATCCTTCACGAATCTTATTTCGTATGCGTAAAAGAAATTTTTTTAATAGCAACCTTTTATTGATTTCTGATAAACGTGGTTTTCCAGGAAGAAACAATATCTTAAATATTAAAAAAAGTAGAAGGATCGGAATAACAAGCATAAACAAATTCTGATAAAAAAAGAAACTGTAATCAAAGACAAAAACCAATATAATAAAATAAATATAATCGAACTTATTTTCTTTGAAAGGCATAACTATTATATATTGTAAACACTATTAAGAAATTTATGGTGGATGAGGTTAAACAGAGAAAGTATAGAATGATCCAGGTTAGTGCGATCACCTATGAAAAACTAATGAAACAGAAACATAAACTCGAACAGGAATCATCGTCCTCTTGGTCTTTTTCTGATGTTATTGAAAAGATCGTGGATACTAAGGATTCGTGGTGAATAATGTGGTCTACGATAATATTAAACAGGCGGATACTACAAACGACATGGTGGATATTCTTCTTTTTCACTATGATGTATTGACAATGAAATATAATGCGTTTATCCAAGAAAAAGCAAACCTTAGATATGATGAACAACTCTTTACCGATTACTTATCCGAATTGGTAACGATCCTTCGTTTGATCTTACCAAAATTAAAAGGTGGTGGAAGAAAAACGGAAGAAATATATAAACAGATAAAAGAATTTGAACCCTGGATAAAAGATATTTTAATTCCAAGAGTTGAAGAACGTGATAAGGTTTTTGATTTGCATAGTATAATTGATGAAGCGTATGATGTTTTAGGATTGTCTCCTATATGATGAGAAATAGAAATATTAAACAAAGAAAACCAGAACATAATAATCCATTTAACAAGCGATGTAAGAAATGTGGAATGATAGTCCATAATAGAGAGGACCATAAAAAATTATGTAGAATTGTGAGGGAAATAAAATGAGTGGAATAATTTGGGTTGTAATAGGCGTAATAATTACAGTTGCAATATTTATTTTATATCCTAATGCTTTCAACACATTAGTAAATTTGCTAAAAGGAGTATGGGATATAGTAACATCTTGGGTGGGTTCTCAAAATGTTACAAATTTATCGGGGAATTTAACATGACAACAATACAATATGAAGAATTAGATGGATTTTTTATGCAGATGAAAGAATTGAATAAATCGCAAACTGTCTATATGACAACTGTTCGGACAAAAAGAGAAATAGATATGTCAGGATCAATTAGAGTTATGTTCTTAGACGAACATGGAGTATGTCATACTTACGATCATACAGAGGAAATTCCGCTTCTTAAATTAATTAATGGAAGTGTATTTGATTTAATTCCTGATCCAGAAGAATCAAAAAAAGCAAAAGATGATTATATGCTAACTATCAAAATGTTTGAGGATTCGTTGAACAATCAATTTGAAAAAATGAAAGATATACTTTTAACAAATATGAAAATGAAAAAGATCATAAAAGGTTATGCAACTCAATAGGTGAAGAAATGAAAATCCTATATGAAAGCAAGACAATGGATAATAAAACATTGAATTTATTTTTAGCGGATTTAATAGGATATAGATTGCAAAAAGAGTTGGAAACAAGAAAAAAATTAAACGCATTATCTGGTGATAGTAAAACTCTTAATGCTATTTTGTTTGCATCAAAAAATAGTGCAACAGGATTAACAATAGAGAATCTTATTAGTGGAATTAGAACTGCGTTTTCATTTGATATTTTTTCGTTTAAATTAAATGATGTTGATGTATTTCAATTAGTTAAAGAACAGATGAATATTACCAAAGGAATGAAACTTGAAGTATATATGAATCCCATTATCTTTTCAACCGAAATTGCTTTAAAAGGACAATTCATGCCAGGGTTCAGAAAAAAAACTGTGGACCAAACATATATAGATGAAAGAATGGAAAAAGAAGAAAAATCATGGATGTTTAAATTTGAACATGATATTAAGGACTATCTTAAAGTTGGAGAATATAATAAAACAATATTAGAAAGAGGTTAATTATGTTGTATGGAGAATTTACATTAATATTAGGTGTGATATTAGGATTTTGTCTTTCGTTCTCATTTGCATTGTTTTTAACTGCATTTCAAAAAAACCAATTTAAAAAATATTATCTGTATCAAAATGATAACGAGAAAACAGAGATAATAAATCGTTTAGAAAATATACGAATGGAATTAGAAACTTTGCAGAAAAAAAGTAATGATAGATATATAAGAAACAAGTTCAACTCATTCATAGATTTAATCGCCAGTTTGCGTAAACGCAACATGGATTAACAATCATTAATTGCCAAGTATAATTAGTGTAGACAGGCGAAAATGCGTTTAGCGATTTCTAAATTGATGGGAAATAAAAATGAAAGTATTTGGATTAGGCGGATTAGGATGGGGGGGAATAGAACATAGATGGGAACGAAGAACAAATCATGTATTGTTAATTGGTTTATTTATCCTGTTTTTATTTTGTATAAGTAAATATCTTTATCCTATTAAAACGCTACCAGAAATTTATTCTTATGGAAACGAACTTGGTTTTATTTTAATCTTTATTGCATTTGCAGTTCATTCAGTAGCGAGAACATCGCATATTATAGAAAAGCATAAGATGAAAAATAATCGTCCCTGGGAAAATAAATAATGATTAACAAAGGTAAAAAATGTATCTCATGCGAAAACAAAGCACGTTCAAAAGGTTATTGCATGAACTGTTATCATAAACAATGGAAAGAAAAAAAAGATTACCAAAAAGATTGATTGTTTTTCTTTTTCCTTTTTCCTAATCCAAAATCAATTTGCTTTTTTTGTCCTGATCCAAATAAATCAAGTTGTTTAGGTGGTCCGAAGAAATCAGGTTGTGCTACATTTGTTGATTGTAAGATTGGTCGAGTTGTTTGTTGAACTGTTGGTTGCATAACAACTGGTTTGTATCCAAACTCATTTGCTATCCCCTGAGACATTCCTGATGTTTTACCAAATTCTAAACCTATACCTTCACTAAGTCCAGTTGCCCTTCCTTCTTGCACTACTTGTCCTCTCATAACTGCGGGGATTCTTCTTTCCCTTCTTGGTGCTTTTCGAGTTGCACGTTTTCGTGCTTTATCTCTTGCATACTTAACGGTTTGTTGTTGCGATCCTCGTCCCTGCAATACTATTTCTTTTCCAAGTTGTGCCATTCGTTCTTGATAAGGATGTTTTATTTTGTAACTCTCTTTTTTTAATTGTTGTTCTTGCGATGCCAATTCTCTTTCCGCTTTAATATCTTCGGTTCTAATTCTTTTAAATTTTGTTTGTTGTTCAATTCTTTTTTGTTCTGCTTCTTGTTCTGCCATCAAATCCTTCTCTGGTTCAGATTGCTTTTTTCCATTACCATTTCCATTTTGCATTTGACTTAATGTAATATCATCTTCTTCGACCATTAAAAAATCACCTATATCTTTTTTCCTGGCATATCAGATCGGTTTCTTCGTGCTTCATAATAGCGGTGTCCTGTTTTGCTAATTCGCCATCCAGGTTTTTTAGCGGGAAGCATCATATCTAACCATCTGGTAGTTCCCCCAGTTTGATGATATATTTTTTTTCTTCTCATATAATCACCTTATTTTATTTTTCCTTTACTTGCAGTTTCAAGCATAGCAATATAACTATACTTGCTTTTTAATTTTTTAAATGGTTTTATTTTTTTAGGTTTCATTTTTTTCCTCTCTTTCTTTTTTTATTCCATTTATTAAATTTCTTTGTAATGTTCTTTCTTTTTTTATTTAGTTTTTTAAACTTGTTTTCAAGTGTGTTTACTCTATCAAATTTAATGTCATCTATTAAACTCATAATCAAAGTAATAATCCTTTTTTCTTTTTTCCTTTTCCAGATTTCGAAGTTGCTTTATTCTTTATTTTTACGAATTGCTTTGTAGATATATCCATTAGTTTTATTCCCATAGTTTCACTCCTCATAATCCAATGATTACTTGGATGATGATAATTCCCATGACGATTGTAACCATGATGGTGATAAGTCCTTCTGTTGTAAGACCGATGGTGAATATAATTCCAACGATGGCAAGTAATACCATAACTGCAAGAAGCAAAGGTAATACTTCTGTGAGTATATTATGTGTTTGTGGATCGAGGTCATCATATACAGAACTTTCATTGACAGGTTCATCTTCGGTGGTAAAATGAAATGTTTGATTTGTCCAATGTCCTGTTGATGTGTTTGTTACATTGAATCCCCAGTAATATAGTGTAGAATATAATGAAGCATCAATATTCCAGTTCATTGTATCGTTGCACCATGCTTCGGGTGATGGACTACTTATATGAACTGTTCCACCAACTCCTATTTTATACCAAGCGGTAGCGGTAACATTATCTCCTGTCGTGCAATTTAGATAGCAACTTACAGGTAATGATGGATGGACACCAACACCTGTTGCACCATCTGTCGGATTTGGATTTGTAATAACAAAATCAGAATGTGCAGAAGCAATCATTGATAAAGAAAGCAATATGAGAGGAATCAATAAAACTAAAATTTTCATAGAACGATGTTTTTTCATTAGATTCTCCATCCCATTTTTTTTGCAGTTGCATAACCAATCTTTTTTCCCTTCTTTTTTCCATATTGTTTTTCAGTTGCCTTTAATAATTTTTTAAGTTTCAAACTTTTACATGCCATAATTATTCCATCCTTTTCTTCAACATTTTATTTAGATACCTTCTATGTTTTGCTTCATCTTTGGCGAGATTTGGTAATCCGTATTTACGATATTCTTTTGATGCTTGTTTCTCATCTTTGATAAAATACTTTAATTTCTTTACACTTGGTTTCATAACAGTATCGCACTTTGATATGTATTTAAAATTATAAAAAATGTAGTAGTATTATTTATGTATTGGCGGAACACCCAAATGTTTCAAAACATATTTATAAAGAATTACTGTGGTGATAGTATTGAAAAGGCAAGTAACAGATGAAGTTACTGCAACGGTTACAATAAAATCAAAGTTAATCATGGGAGAATACCAGTTTGATTTAATTGTTGGATAATGGTATCAATTTTACCACTTAATTTTGTTACCATATCAGATAGATCGGTAACATTTGACATACTCATATATGCTAATCCCATTGAGACAACAGAAAGGATAATGAGAATGATAAAGAACATATCCATTGTTTTTCGCAATCCTATCGCTTTTGCTTTTTCGTTATCAACCCAGGATTTTAATGCGGGACCTAACTCCAATGGATTTATTCCTTCTCTGCGATCTCTCGCAAGAGACATTGGTTGCATGGAATCAAGATCGCAAAAGATAACAGGGACGGTTTCAACAAGAGTTACAACGCTTTCAGAATCTATTTTTCCTGTGGTTGCAATATAATCACCATTTTTTGATAACTGATAAATATGTTCTTTTGTGATCGCCCATACTGAATTACCTCTCCATATCAAAGCATCATCAAAATTCTTTATTTTGCTAACAAGTTTATTTCCTTTACCAACAAAGTTTACAATCCCATAATTTTTATGTGTCATTCTTCTAAGCGTTTTGCATCGCATATAAGGATCAAGAAAAACCCATCCGACAATCATTCCTATTGGCATAAACATCATAAGACCAACATAGAGAAGGATCATACTCATCCATTCGATCTTAACATAAAAATAAAGAAACATGATAAAAAAAAGTCCAAGAATGGCAAGATATAAAATGCCATTTTGTCGTTGATGGTTTCCTTCGTATTCTTTTCCTTCTATTAAACGTCTTTCTCCTTTCTTCATTCCTTTATGACGTTGCATGTATTTATCCATAATAATTTTTTCAGAATACTTATCAACTTCTACATCATCTGTCGGTTCATCGTAATCATCATATTCTATTCCTTTTCTTTTTAATCTTCTGCGTTCTATTTTTTCTCTGCGTTCTTTTCTTCGGTCTTGTCTATTGGATGTTTTGCTAAAACGAATATGTGATCTTTCACGTTCATCTGGATACTCGTTAATGTGTTCCCTTCTTTGTCTCATTCCAGAGTAATCTTCATCAAGTCGTCTTTTTTCAAGTAAAGCGTTCATGCGTTCATTTTCTTCTCTAAGTTTTAATTCTTTTTCTTTTGCATCACGTTCTGCTTCTAACTTTCGTAAGCGTTCATCTAATGCGTTGCCAATGTCAGAGGTAGAAATGTCATTGGAAGGTTTATTAGAATATTTATCTAAACTACCCATAGACATTTCCCCCCTGATTTCCCCCGCCACCACTTCTACCTAATCCACCCATTTGATTCATGTAATCTTGTAATCGTTTCTTTCTCTGTTTTTCCGCTTTACGTTTTTCTAAGAATGAGAATCCTTCTGCTTCTTGTAATTGTGGTTCTAAGAATGATTGAAGCAATCTTTCATTTCCTGTTAATGCACCAGTTAATCGAATCTGTCCGATCCATGCGTAATAAAGATTATTAAATAAATCCATAACTCCACCTGATCTTAAACCCATATCATATATTCGATGAAGAATAGAAAAATCACGTTGAAAAAAAGCAAGAGTTTTACTATCTTTGATGTTTCCTAAAAGAATATCTGGATTAAATAAATCAACCCGCTTAGATCGTGCATTGATTTCTACATTAGGATGATACAATAATTTATATTGATGAGAAAATTGATCTTTGGGTGTATCACCATAGAGTTTCAATTCTCTAAGGTATTCATCCATTGATACTTTTTTTTCTTCTCTCTTATGTATCTCATCTTCAAGATATGAGATTTTTTGATTTAAAACAGTTTCATATTCAGTTGCCATACGGATGCTGAAAAACTATAATCTATAAATGGTATTTAAGTTTATCACAAATTCGATGCGTTTGCATAAAAGATGTAAATACTTATTGCTATAAGCGTTATTCCAAAGATAACTCCCCATGATGAAAACGGTGCAGTTATTTCTGCATATTGGTTTGTAAGAATCTGAGTTCCATTAACGGTGTTAATTTCCATTCCTGTTGTAAATTGCATCCCATCAATAATAATTCCGAGAGCAAATAAAAGAAGAATAACTCCCGCAACAATTCCAAATACTGCATTATCAGTTACAATATTTGCAACAAAAAAGATAAGAAATAAAAGAATCCAAATAAAGCAAAGTATTTCAATCATTGAGAACAGTAATCACTATGTAATTATTAAAATATTAGTATTTAGTAACCCGCTTTTCGATGTGCTTTCTTATAAGAGATTCCAGGATGCTTTTCAAATTGGTGCATTTCTCGATATTCATGTAACAGTATTCTATCTTCACGTTGAGGATTTCGTTTGCAAATATCTTTATCAATATAGATAGTATGTTTGTGCATGTGTCTCATTCGCATTGGTAATTCTCTTTTTGGCAATTCTCCATTAACAGCAATATAAGGGGACATGAACTTATGCGGTTTTTTTATAACATTATATTTCATTTTGGATTACCTTTATTAATATTCAAAAAAATTGTGCATCGCTTTATAATGATGTTTTTTTTGTCCTTTACGTTTTCTTTTCATTATTCCTTTTCTCCTATTAAAAAAAAAATAAAAGATAGTTAAGGAGTAACCAACCTAATCGGTTGGTCCTCTATGTATCACTCGCATCCGTATGCCGTATCATTAATATAATCCAACTACCACTAATATCAAAGCAACTGCTATGAATAGCGGAAGTAGATCAATTAAGGTCTTAACTGTTCCAGTTAAGTTAGCATCTGCTGATACTTGGTTTACGACAGGTATCACAACTGCAACACCGATGATAATGACCACCATTATCCCGATGAATTGCTTTGTGATCTGTGCTTTAAATCTTGATTGTGTAAGCATCTTTTTTAGGTTCCCCCTTTTTTGTTACTTCTGCTTTTAGTATTCTGGTGTGCAAAGTCGAGCATCACCATAGTTGCAACAATATAATTATGAATCATTTTAAAATTATATAAAACCTACAACAGATATAATTTCGCACTTTCTCGCACTTTCTCTTGATTAGTTTTTATTTATGATCTACAAAACAGAACAGCACGAAATCTTTACGTTGTTTCTTTTCTTCTCCGCCAGTTACTCTGCTTAAAATTCCTTTTTTGATAAACCATTTCTCTAATTTGTCCAGGTCTTTTCTGTGTATCCGCAAACCAAATAGCATCCCCTCAAATTCACTATATGGTATCTTCTTTCTTTCTTTTAGTTCATCAAGTATTTTATCAAAGATTGGCGGTAATTCATTATTATTAGTTAGTGCCATAAATCATCTTTTTGCATATCTATGCAATCCTATTCCAAATATTATTCCAATAAATAAACCTACAACAATTCTCAATGGCGGGATATAATTGAAAACAATAAATAATGCGGGTATAAGAACTGCTGATCCTATAAGAATCCCCATTCCATAAACTGCGGTTAGAAATAAAAAGAACATAAGAATAATTGTTCCAAGAACTGTCTCTCCAACTGCGGAACCGCCCATAGGTCCGAAGATACCTGTAATGTTATGACTTGCGTTACCCATGAATAATTCCCCGATCTTTCTTGTAATATCATCCCAGGGTGTAGTAATCATTACATTGTAGACGAAGAATAATATTCCGTTCATGTTGTCGTCCCTGTCCTTACAAATTCAAGAACCGCAAGAACATACATCAAATTCAAAAACATAATTATGAACCACGAAACAGGAACGGACCATATAATAAATTGTCCAAGATTTTCAGTAAGAGAACCAATAGGGAAAATAAATAGATTAAGAACTACACCAATAATGACGAGAGGGATAACATAACTATAAACAACATTTAAACCAATGTTGATAAAACTACCGACAAGAGTAATAACAACTAATCCCGCAATACCAACTCCTAACATAAGCGTATTTTTTTCGCAGAATTGTATAAGACCATTAATGAATAACATAATAGGGTTGTAATCTTTATCTTGTAGAACAGAAGAATTGGTAACATTGAATCCAGATGTTCCAATCTCTGCTTGTCCTATATAAGTGTAAAGACCATTGGTATATCCAAACATGTAAAGCATAACAGTAATACCGAACAATAAGAAAACATACGTTCCAACACTTGCGGTATTATTCATTTTTTTAAAGAGACGTTTTCTTTTCATTATATCCTACTCCATAAGAACAACCCTAATGAATATACAAAGAATGTGATAATGAATATTAACCATCCAGAAACAGATAGACCATTTCCGATAACAACTTCTATTGGTTTTATGAGTAATCCAAGCATCATAACTGCAAGAGCAATATATCCAGTAAGGATTCCCGCACCAAGATAAAGAAAACTGAATCCCGCAACAATACACATTATTACAACCAGAATAATATAATATGCTTGATCTGGAATATCAAGCATCCATTGTGAGAAATGTGCTATGATGTCCTCGAAACTTCCCGCACCAGAACATTCATAAGCGGGGTATCCAACTTTTTTAAACCAACATTCAAAGTCATATTTTCCAGAGATATTAGCAATCGTATATGAAATTGATCCGCCACCAGGAGTATAAGAAATTTGATAAGATAGAAGGTCCCATTTATAAGTTGAATAATTATATGAATATGCCCTCATAGAAAACCATTCGAGTTGATCGTCAGAACTGGTAATATTAAAGTATGCGGTAAATCCAGTATGGAATGTATATCCTTTTGGTTCAAAGGACCATTGAATATTTTGGAATAGATATGTGTAGTTATATGTTTGATTTGTGATTCTTACAAGTCGGAACACTTTTTCTACTGTTTGTCCTACTGCATTTGCAGGATAAGGTGTATATGAAGAATTTTGTGTGATGAATCCATCTGCGGTTATAGTTACGAGATATTGGACATTTGGAATTAAATAAATAGCAACATATCCATTTGCATCTGCGGTTGTATCTCCAACAATTTCGTATTCGCCTGTTGTATTCATAAATCGTTTAAATGAAACAACTGCATTTTCTACACCACGATCATACGTTGTAAACCCTGTATCAACAGATTCAACAACTCTGCAATAATAAACCGCTATTACAGTATCACCCTGACAGAAATAATAATAATAATTTACTTGAACCATTGATGTATTTGCGTTAAGACCAGTTTTATTTACAACAACTGCGGTGGTATTGTAAGTATATTTATTTGATGGTATTGCGGTCCATCCGTAATAACTATCATATTTTGAAACTGTAATCATTGTATCGAGATAATTTGATAAAGAAATAGTTACATCTGATGAATCCCCTGAACATGATGTTGAATCTACAAATGCCCGAAGATCGCAATTTTCAATGTTACCGCCACCTTCTCTGTCATCCCCTGTTTTAACAACTTTCAATGGTAGATAAAATGAAAAATTATAATATTGATTTAAGAAAACAGGAATGAATCGTTCTCTTGCTTGGTATCTATCCGACCATACTCTCACATAGATTTTTTCTTCTGCTACAAAACTTGAAAGATTTATACATGTCCAAGTCGATATATTCAATTGCTGATATACTTCACTTCCATCTTGATTTCTAACTTGCATATTGAAAGGAATTGATTGATAAGGATTTGATTCGTTAAAGCAATTAACATAAAGATATTTATAAACTATATCGGAAGGTGGATCACTAAATTCTATTAATGTTGGATTATAAGTCCAGGTTGTAAATCCAAATAAACCAATGTAGCGAACATTAAGTGTAAAATTTGTAGCGTAATATTCATTTGTCCCATTGTAAAGAATTACTCCATCATTTATTGTTGTTGGATAATGTCCGTTTCCTTCAACAACAATAGTTCTGTTAGAACCAACTCCCTTAGTCCATGTAATATTGATTGTGTTTCCGCCCATAGATTGTGTTACTATATTTGTTGGTGCTAACGGTTTTGTTAAACAACCAACATGTGTAACATTTGAAAATGTATTATTATAAAAAGTCCATGCACAATAATAATAAAGTTGTCCAGGAAGGGGAGAAGAACAATAGCATGAGGTTCCAGTTCCATTGTAAAGTGAAATACCAGATTGAGGGTTTGCGGGAAATCCGCTTGTGCTATATCTAATTACGGTCTTATCAAATCCTGGTGCATTTGTCCATGTAAGATGTTGCGTATGATTCGCATGGATATTTGTTGCGGTAAAATTAGTTGGTGCATCTGGTGGTGAACCAGTTAAATTCGTTAATGGTAAATAATCACCGCCATTATAAATTTCTAAACTATTGGTATATGGTATTTGTGTTTCACCGATCCCATCTGCATTAGTATCATATCCTGTATAGTCCGACCAATAGTTACCGCCAGTATAAGGTCCACCAATAATATTTGTTTCAAGTGTTTTTGTTGTATTCCAGAAATTAAATCCTTCATCATGCACATTGTTATCGTTTGAAACATAATTGTCATAAAACCAATTATCATAAGTATCGGAGAAACACTCTATTCCAAGTTGAGTGGAATTGAATCCTGTTATGAAGTTATCGTGAAATGAACAGTTATTTGAAGTTCCGACTTGTATCCCTGCCCAATCACCAATATCTATGGTGTTAGCATAAACATCCACAAGTTCTGAATCCCAAATTGCTAAACGAGGATAATAAAATACAGGGATTGATAGACCGTTAAGAATAGTGTTGAGATAAACTGCTGAATTTCTCCCCGCAAAAGTAATAGCATTTCTTGTGCCAGTAATATTATTTGAAAAGACGGTGCAACTATCACAAGAATAAGAACCTATATCTCCATATAAATAAATTGCAAAGTAATCAATATCATAAAACTCGTTTTGAAAAATAGAAACAGAACTAAAATTATCTTCTATATCTATTGCATAGAATGTTGAATTGGTAAATAGACAATCAAAAATACCAATGTTGGAAACAGGCAACCAATTTAAACCATCAAAGTTATCTATGAAAAAACCAGTTGGAGTGTTATTAAAATGAATATCTCTAATAGTGATATTACTTGCATTGATTATCATTTCGCCTTCAAATAAAGTGGAAGGTGATGTTCCATTTCCCCAAATAGAACATGATTTGTTAATCCATGTTAATCCGCTATAAGCACCATCCCAAACATAAACAGTATAGTTCTCTGTAACATTATTTATTCCTTCTTGAATCGTATGAACATGTGAAGCATCATACCATCCTGGTGCTTGGTCGTCATCAACCCATACGTCAGTTATTAATTCATAAGTTACTAATGGTAGATAATCTCCGCCATAGTATATATTTCCAGAACTGTTGTATGGTAAATCTGTATCTCCAATTCCGTCAGGCGGAACGGTAGTATCGCTTCCAGTATAATTATCCCAATAGTTTCCACCGAGATATGGTCCACCAATAATATTTGTTCCTAATGTTTTAGTTATATTCCATGTTACGCTACTAACTTCTCCCATATTTGTAAAAGCATTTAAAAAATTATAATAAAAATTATTGTTATAAATTAGAATATCGCATCCGCTTTCTGCAAATTCAAGATCAATATAAACTCCATATAGTAAGTCATTAAAAATACTGTCTTTTATTGTCAGATTAGTTTCTTTGTAAAATGTTACATAACCCGACATACTATAATTAAAATAATTATCAGTAATGGTTATATTATCAAAACCAAAAGTAGTAATGCAATTTGAAGCGTTATAAAATTTAATTCCTGAAACTAAAACATCATAACTATCTATCCAAAGAATATCATTACTTTCTCCATCTATTGTTACAACGCTTGATGAATTACCCATTAAATTTACAGGTTGCAAAATGTCTAAATTATTTTCTCTATATGTTCCATTCCAGATATGAACATTACCACCATAAGAAACATTACTTAATCCTTCTTGAATCGTATGAACATGTGAAGCATCATACCATCCAACATTCATAGTTCCAGAAACATAGACATCATCATAACTTGGAAAATCATATATGACTACACCAGTTCCAACATAACAAGCATAAACTAAATAATTATCGCATAGGATATTAAATAAATTGTTTCCGTTATCAAGAGTATCTACCTTTACAAGTTCAACACCATCCCAATAATAATAAGATATTCCGCCATCCCTCTCCGACCAAAAGTAATACCAATCTCCATATATTTCTAAACCCGCAGAAGTAAAAGCATCATTAGAACTGTCATCAATGGTATCATAATAATAAAAATCTAAACCGTCAAATCCCAATAATGTTTTTCCATCTTCAAATTCTGAAATCAAAACCCAATCGCTATCTTTTAATGGTGTTGGATCGTTAATATCACTTCCATCGGAATAATCATTTATTCTTGTATAACTTGCACCATCCCAATAATAAACTGTAACATTATACCAACGTGGAGAAAGCAAATATCTAACACAAAAAATATAGTTCTCGTTATCTGGATCACCAGTTATACTCCTATACCAACCGCCATCTGCAACGTCAGTAACAAAAGAAAAATCCGCACCATCAAAATAATATGCACTCATATTTTTAGCAAGTTGATTAATATGAACTACATGATCTGATGTCGCCCAAAACCTTTCGCTTTCTTGATTGCTTACTGCAACCCTTCCAACCTCAGTTAATCCAGTTGGACTTACAGAATAAGCAACAATATAATTTGGATAAGTTGGACTATCCCACCATTCCAAAGAAGCATAAACATAAGTTCCATCCCCAATAACATAAAAATATCCTCTGTTAGCATCGTCATCAACAGTATCAACTAATGTAAAAGTTTCGCCATCATCGGAAGTGCAATATCTTAAACCATATTCTGTATCAGAAAAAAAGTATTGGTTAGTTGTTCCATTTCTCCATACATTTTGAGTATGAGTATAAGTTATTGTTTTTAAATATGTTAGATCAGTTGCAGATGTAGATGGAATAAAAACAATCATTCCAGGTGCTACCATAAGAATAACAATTAAGCAAACTCTCAATAGATTTTTCATGTATTATTTTCTCCTTTAAGATTTAATTTTATTGTTGTCTTTGCGGAACAATATACCAAAGGACACTCATTATTATCGCTATTGCGATGAAGAATGGTAACATGCTTAATAGCGTTGCAGTTGCGGGATCGCTTTCACCCACAAGAGTAGTTATGTATCCTTCGATTGTTGGATATAATTGACTATATACAACCAACATCACAAGCACCATCACCAATGAAACTATGGTGAATTGTCCCGCTAATCTTCTATATTTTTTTCTAATAGTAAGCATTTTTTTTGGTTCCCCCTTTTGTTTTTTTACTACCCATATAATTACGATTTTTATTACCTTTCATTAATTCGACAGTTGGTGTTCGCAAGAATAATCCTTTACCAGATTCTTTAAATAATTTTTCAGTAACTTTTGGTGCAGTTGATTTTCCATATCTCGCTTGTGATATTGTTGCACTAAGAAGATCGGGTGGTAATCCTTTTGGTTTTCGTTTCCCTTTTCGAGTTGTCATCAATTCTTCGCCTTTGTAATATTTGGTTCCCCATTGTTCTGCTTCATCTTTTTTCTTTTTGAAAAATACTGGTGGCGGTGGTGGTGGCGGAGTAAATCCCCCTTTAAAAAATGAAATAGGTATTCCTTTTAATGTTGTTAATGTAATTCCTTCTGAAATTGCTTTAACATCTTTTAATTGAGTTGATTCTGAAATACTGGCAAGACCAGTAAGCGGTGCTAATCCTTCTTTTTGTGGTTGTTCTAATTCTCTACCGATGTCGGGGAGTATATCAACTTCCCTTCTACTGATCTCTCCAATTTCTTTACCCGCACCTTCAATAAATATTCTTGATTCTTTTTCTGGTTCAAGTATTGATATAGGTTTAATTCCAGTTTCAGTAATTGATCTTAGTTCTTGTTTTGTTAAACTTTCCATTCCGCCCATAACTGCAACTGATGGTTTTGCATAATATTCTCCCGCCTTAGATATAGCACTAACTCCAAGTCCCGCACCAACTAATTCGGTTGCACCTAAACCAACTCCTGTTAAGAATTTTGTTTGTGCTTGAATCTCTTTGGCAAATATACCCGCTTCTTTTAAAATACTTGTTTCAATTCCTGTCGCTGATGGTGTTGTAAGTGATGGTTTAATTATTTTTTCTACTGTTGGTTTAACTAATTCTTGCGGTGCTAATTCTTGTCCAAAATAATATTGTTTGCCTAACGCTTCTTCTTCAATTGATTTTCCGCTTTCTAATAAACCCCATTCGTCTACTGCTTTACCAGTTTTTCCTATTGTAAAAATTTGTCCCTTTGTTTGAGTTTTACCCATAAGGTTTTCTATGATGTTTGAATATTCACCAGTTCCCGCATATTTTTCTACAATTAAAGATGGTTTTTGTATCCTTAAAAGTTCATCAATATTTGTCAGAGTTTGTCCTGTTGTTGGTTCTAATCTTCCTTCCATCCATTCTTCTGAATAAACAGTTCTTCGTCCTGGTATTAATCCTGGCATTTCTTCTGCACTACTACCTATTTTACGCATTGTGTAATATGTTTTTTCTCCTAATCCTAATGGTCCTTTTTCTGTATATTTTAATAAAGCATATCCTTCTGAGATCGTTCCCTGTTTACCCATTATCACTTCTACATTCTCAGTAATTCCTCTTGCACTCACATCAATAACAAGAGGTTTTTCTCCCGCCTTCATTGGTATATTTTCTACTATTACTTTTCCACCTTCTCCTGTTCTAAATATGCTTATCCCCTGTGGTCCGCCTTTTCCTTCTATACCCTTTTGCCAAATATTAATATCCGACATCGCCACTTGCTGTTGGACGGTTTCAGGCGTTGGTGCAAATCGTTCACTAAATTCTTGTTTAAGTGCTTTCTGACTTTTTGATTCAAATAAATTACTTTTTCCTAATCCCGCTTCCATCATTCCCCATGTAATTTCCCATCCATAAAGTGATTTAGCAAATTGACCGCCTACTGATTCTGGTTGTTTCTGTGCTGTTTCGATAAGTCCAGGTCCCGCTTGAACGCCATATAATCCATATTTAATTCCCGCTTTTGATATAATTGGATGTTCTACTGCAAATTCTCCAATTGGTTTTAAAAGTGTTTTTGCACCACCAATTATTGTTGTCGCTACTTTTGATCCACCAATTAATTCGGAAACAGTTGGTGCGATTGCTTTTCCAAGAAGTGAAACACCTTTGAAAACACCAAAGGTTGCAATAGGAACATAAACCTCTGCTATAACTTCTGGTGATGTCCAGAATCGTTGAGTGTATGCTTCTGCACTTTCTCCGATCCTTTTTGAAGAACCGAGAATTGATTGTGCTTCTGATTCTTTTAATGCTTCAAGTGATTGTTGTCCAGTAACAAGTTGTTGTATTCCCGCACCAATATATTGAACACCTAATGATCTCATCGCTTGTGCAGTATAAAGATCAGGTCTATCTCCATAATATCCTTTTACAACCTCTGTTGCTTTTGGTGTTGAAAAACTATATCCTTTATCTGTTTCTATTATCTTATAACCCGCTTGTTGATATTGTTGTAAAGTTCCTTTTTGTTCAATAAGAGTTCTAATATCTTTTGTTGCTTGTGGAATAGAAATCATGTCATTAGTTCCAGGTGTTTTTCCAATTAAAACATTATGAATATTTTGTGATCTTTCTTGTTCCCCTCTTAAATAATCTAATGCTTCCTTTTGCGAATAATTCTTACCACCTAATACCCATGTTGTTGTTGGATCACCAGATTGAACCATGTTTATTTGTGATGATATATCTTTTTGATATTTGCTATAACCCGCTTCAAATTGTCGTGCTTGATTAACATAATTTACAAGATTGGTAACATTATCAGATGTTTTCTGGATCGCTTGTTGATAAGCATATTGTGATTCAGGTGGACTATAACCAAAATATGTTTTTGATTCTAAGGGTGCTACTGGTTTTATTGCTACACCTTTTTCATAAATTTGTTCTGTAATTGGAATTTTTCCCATGATAGTTTGAAGCATTTGGTATCCCCCGCCTGGTTTTGCTAATAAAGTTGTTGGTCCCCATATAAGTAAATCTGGTCTTTGTGTTGTCGGCAATACTGGTCCTTTTCCTTTTTCACCTATTTGAATTACTTTTGGAGTTGTCGTTACTGGCGATGGTGCAGGTGTTACAGTTCCATGTAATAAAGTATATTGAACAGGAGACGGTAATTTATCAAAATCAGATTTAGGCATAGTTTCACCACTTGCCAAAGTAACTGTTGTTACAGGTGGTTTTAAACCTGCTTGTGTTATAATTTTTTGTATAGGTGATGGTAAGATCAGGGTTGATGGTTTTTCTACTGGTGGCGGTAATGATGCAATAACTTTTGGCGGTGTTACAGTTGTTGTAACGCTTGGTGTCGTTCCTTTTGCATAGGTTGTTTTTGTCGTAGTAGTAGCACCAGATGGTGCAGTATCAACTACTGTATAAGTTGCACCTTTGGGGGTAATTAAAACTGTTCCCCCTGATGTATCAGTTTCTCTAAATACCATTTTAAATTCTCCAATCTTTAATTTTTATTATTTTTATTGATCCGCAATACTTACATTTGTTAGGTTTTGGTTTGCTGAGAAGATTTGTAATATATCTGCTATCACAGTTCAGGCATCTTATTCTTACTCGATATTTTTGGAACATAGTATCACTTTCTCGCACTTTTGTAAGAGTATCAATTTGAAATTATAAAAAGTGTAGTGAAACAAAATATTATTAAGTAAAAAGTTTATTCTATATCGAATCGTCCATAACAACTGAGGGTTTTTCTTTTCATAACTCCCTCAAAAGAAAAATAGAGAAAGGGATGAATCCTCTCCCTTTCTCACCATGCTACTAAGCACGTTTATATGGTTGTAAGATCGCATCGAAATCCTTTTTTCTCATTGGTCTTTTATGTTCTATATACCATGTTACGATCTCTTTTGCGAGGTCATTGGCACGTTCTGGTGTTGTCAAATTATGCCTAACGATTAATTCTCGCATCCGTTCTATTTCTCGTTCTCGCATTAAATCACCATTTGATCTCGATTGTTTTCTTTCGGATATATGCACCGAATATTTTATTTCGATCAGGATGTATTCGTTCCAGGTGCAAACACCATCGCTTACCATTGATCGAAACTTTGTGTCCAACTGTTAATGTTCGACCATTGATGCGAAAGCATTTGCAAGTGCGGAATTTTCCGTCCCGATCCACATACGATACATATTTTCCTTTCAGATCATTTTTATGGATCATCGTATAGTAATGGACCTTCGAGAATATCTATCTTAGTTTCATTAACTATTAATTTATGCAACATAATATAATGAATTTAAGATTATACGGAAAAATGCCCAATGGAGAAACACAAAAAACATTAAGAAATGTAACATATAAAGATTTTTACCAGGAGAGAGTAACATTTGTAACAGGAGAAAACTGCGGTTTTGTAAAAGTGTTAAATACTATTTAATTATTCCTGTTCTTGTGGATGAGAAAGAGATTCAACAACAACAGCAATCTTCGACAGATATTTTAAAAAAACATATTATTGATTACGTTTTTTTACAAGCGGAAAAATGCACCAGGAAAGATGAACCAAGTTCTGATCTAACGCATGAAACAGGATTTGTTCGTGGTGTTCGTATGGCAAAAAGCATGTTATGGAAATATACACCGATTCCAGTTCGAGAACTAATTAAAAATTTGTATAAATCTTATGATGAAAAGAAACTTGAAATTGATAAAAGCGATATGACCGAACAGAATAAGATTGTAAATAAACAAATAGTAGCGGATGATATTTCAATGCAGATTATGGAATTGTTGCTTAATGTTTTGCAGTATAGTCCGATTTCAACAGATTTTAAATCAATGGAAGTATTTGGCGATAGCGAAGATTTAATTAAAGCGATCAGGACCGATAAACCAGTTAAATTATTTTCTGGTGGCGATGACACTCCATGATAAGTAAATTCTTTGATCTTGATTATGAACAGATATATCCAACTCCAACTCCGCAAAGAATGGCGGAAGCGTTCTTTAATCGGATATATATTAAACTCCATGTCGAGAATTTCAGTTTTTTAATTGTTTTTTATGGAAGGCATAGAACAGGGAAAAGTTTAGGTGCAGTTACATTCTGTTATGTTCTTGATGAAACATTTGAACAGAATCTTGAAACCAGAGTGGTTTATAGTTCGAGGGCATTAATCAATGCCTTTAAAGAAATTCGTAAGAATAAAATTAAAGGTGCGGGTATCATTGTCGATGAAGCGGGGACAGGCGATCTTTCATCGCAACGATGGTATGAAGATATGGCAAAACTCGTATCCGCTAATCTTCAAGCGGTGGGATATTTAAATCCATTCGTTTGCTTTGTTACTCCTAATTTTAGTTTCATTAATAATGTAGCGAGAAAACTATCCCAGGGTGTTTTTGAAGTAACAAGATCGCACATGAAGTATGCAACCATTAAACCATTCTGGATTGAGAACTCGCCCTGGCAAACTGGCATGTATAGGAAGTATCCGCTTTTCTGCGAGAACCATAATGGCATCGCTTCAAGCATCTATAAGTTAAATCAGATCAGGATTGGTCTACCACCTGACAGAGTAATGAAAAGATACATGGACCATTCACAGGCATATAAGGATAATTTCCTTAGTGAAAGCGAAGAACAAATAGCATCTACCGAGTTTACAAAGAACATGAAAACCAGTTTTGTATCAACCATTAATTCAATAGCGGATGAGGTCTATGAAAACATAGACGATTATAAAGGGTTTGGATCAGGACGTAATAAAGAAACGATCTCGCAACATATCATACGCCTTAAACATAATCTATCTCAGAGTGATGCAAAAACGGTTCGGTTGCTTGTTACAAAAAGATTAGGCGAATCAAAAAAACAGGCATCCGATGAAATATAAGAGAGTGTGTGATAAGGCATCCAATATATATAATCATAATATTCTATTGCTTATGGGGGTGTAGTGTAGATTAGATAATTATGCCTGATCCCCCATGATACCCCCCAGGCATCACCCCCTTACATACCATCGTTACATACCATCTTACATACCATCGGATCGCCCTACATACATACCATAAAATGCGGACCGTATGCGGTCATATTACGGTCATATTATAGTATGTATTTTTGATCTTAATTTATGGTCCTGGTTCACGATCTTAATTTTTAACATTATTCTTTTTTGTTATTTTATCAAGATAGATTTAAATACTATTATATTCATATATGTATATAATAAAAAGGAGTGTAAAATTATGAGACAAACAAAAAAAGAAATATTAAATGGAATTGAGGACCAAATAATAAATAGTAAAAAAATAGGTAATAATACCTATCAAATAAATTATAAGAACGGTAATAAAAGTATAAGGTTACATTTAACCGATGTTATAACATTTTATCCAAATGGTAATATAAGTTTTAATAGTGGCGGATGGTTCACGCCCACAACTAAAAACCGTATAAATGATTTTAATAATAATGGTTATAATATAACGCAAAAAAAACATATTTGGTATATTTCGAGATATAATAATATAGATCAATTTGTTTTTTATGATGGTATAACTTTTAATAAAAATGGAATTTTAAAGGGAAAAAATTTAAAACCAAATATTAAAAAGAACGATGCTTTAAAAAGTAAAATTAAAAAATTTGTTTTTAAACTTGATTCCCTGGATAAATTACCTTTTCCCTCTAATGGAGATTGTTTTTACTGTCAATTTAAAGATAAAGAAAATAAACCAGTTGGAGACATTTTTAAGGACCAGGACCATTTAAAACAACATATAAAAGAAAATTATATACATGGTTCTTTATTGGTTAATTCTTTATTAGATGCGGGATATAGGACCGAGCAAATAGGGTTTTTTTATTCCCTGGCGAATAGTGATAATATAAACATGAGGTCCAGGGATAGTTTTAAAAGATCACTTTATAAGTATTTAGTTAAAAGATTAATTTTAGAGGGGTAATTATGAGAAAAATAGAGTTATACATTGATAATATAAAAGAACCATTCGAGACAGATAAACAATATAAAAAAAGAATTAAAAAAGAAGGTCTATATTTAAAAATTGAAGAAATATTTATTTAATTTTAAGGAGTGTTAAAACATGAATAAAAAAAGATCATTGTTATATTATCATATACAATATGGCGGGGTTCCAATAACGGACCAGGGCATAAAAAGATTTATTTTTTATGCGTTATTAGGGGGATATAGTAAAAAAGAGATCGAAGCATATTTAAAAGATTTAAAATAAAGGAGTGTTAAAATATGTTTGGGGGAAAAAAATTAAATAAAAAAGATCGAAAACATTTAAGGGAAAATAAAATTTATACTAAAT